>Ga0075582_140_pt1 | contig 5361 bp, 5 predicted proteins | sample RifGroB1_FD_68343 | JGI IMG/M metagenome (GOLD analysis project Ga0075582, IMG submission 68343) | candidate division WWE3 bacterium GW2011_GWB1_42_6 | reverse complement strand
TCGTCCCAAAGAGGATCGACCTGCTCGTAGTTTTGGAGGCCGCTAAAATTGCCTTTTAGGTCAATTAAAAATGACCATTAACCAAGAAACCGCCCAACTTCTAAAAAGAGTTGCGGCGGTTTTAAGGGTTAAAGAGGGGGATACTTTTCGCCACAAAGCTTACATTAATGCTTCTGTTGCCATAGACAACCTTTCGGATTCTATTTTTGATGTATGGAAAAGGGGAGAGTTGGACACCGTTCCGGGGCTTGGAGAAAGCTTATCAAGGTATCTGAATGAATATTTTACTACTGGACGTGTTCGTCATTTTGAGTCACTATTCAAAAAAGTACCTTCCGGTATGTTCCCTCTTATGACCATTCGGGGGATAGGTCCGATGACTGCCTACAAAATTTCCAAAAAATTTCACTTAAACAACCCGGAAACAACTCTTACCGAGCTAAAAGAAATATTAATCTCCGGAAAGTTAACTAAAATTGAAGGCTTCAAGGAAAAAACCATTTCCAAAATAAAAAAGGCCCTTGATATCCAATCTTTTGGCAAAGGCAGATTGCCTTTATACGAAGCCTTGCCTGTTGCCGAAGATTTTATTAACTATCTCCTTAAATCAAAGGCGATTTCCAAAGCCGAACCTCTGGGCAGTTTAAGGAGAAGATTGGCCACGATTGGTGACATCGATATCGCTATTTGTTCGAGCAAGCCTAAAAAAGCCATGAGCTATGCTCTTTCATATCCGCAAATCAGTTCGGTGGTCACTACGGGAGATAAAGTCAGTCATGTAAAGATGACCAATGGTCTGGAAGTAGATTTAAAAATTTCTCTTCCAAATTCCTGGGGAAGTATTCTTCAGCACTATACCGGAGGTAAACTGCACAATATTCACCTCAGGAGTTTAGCTAAAGAAAAAGGTTTATCTCTTTCCGAATATGGAATTACCAAAAACGGTAAACTGAACCGATTTACCTCGGAAGCCAAATTCTATCAATTCATCGGTCTGGAATACATTCCCCCCGAAATACGGGAAAACACAGGCGAGATAGAGCTGGCAATCAAACACGAAATACCGACACTTTTAGAGATTAAAGATATTAGAGGAGATTTACATATTCACAGTGACTTTGGTTTTCCAAGCTCCCACGATCTAGGTACTAGTCCTCTATCGGAAATTTTAAGAATGGCTATTAACAATAACTACGAATATGTCGGAATCTCGGATCATAATCCCAAGTTTTTAGGATTATCCGAAAAACAAAAAATAAGCATCATTTCTCGGAGAAAAAAATATCTCTTGTCTCAATATCATGCTTATGAAAAAGATGTGAAAAGTAGAGTACCGGAATTACTCATTGGTATGGAAGTAGATATTAGACCGGATGGAAGTCTAGCACTCTCCGACAAGGCGATGGAATCACTAGACTATGTCATCGCCTCAATTCACGGAAGTTTTGATCTCACCGAAGAAGCCAATACCAGAAGAATCCAAAAAGCTCTTTCTCACCCTAAAGTAAAAATACTTGGACACCCCACCAATCGAATTCTAAACGGTCGCGAACCAATTTCTGCCAACTGGGAAAAAATCTTTACCTACTGTGCACAAAATAAAAAAGTCATCGAGATAAATGCATACCCTAATAGACTAGATCTGCCTGACGATCTCATCAAACAGGCGCTGACTAAGAAAGTTAATCTAGTCATCAATACTGATAGTCACGATGTTGATCAAATGGAAAACATGAAATATGGAGTCTGGCAAGCTAGGCGTGGTTACGCCCAAAAATCCCACATTGTCAACACACTTTCCGTCAAAAATTTGCGCCTAATGCTAGAATTATAAGAGTTACCATATAAAACAATAAAATGATTAATTACATAATTTTCGGAGTTTTACTTATCTTGGCTTTTTATGTTGTTTCTCAATACAACTGGTTTCAAACAACCAAAACACGTATTACCGCTGCCATTCAAGACATTGGCAATCAGCTCAAACGTCAATCAAACCTTATACCAAATCTGGAAAACTCGGCTAAGGGATATTTAAAACACGAAAAGGATATCTATAAAGAAATAGTTTCGGCCAGAAAAGCTGTTGAAAAGGCAGCTGGAGGAAAAGATATGTCCAAAATTGAAGCTGCATCCGACGCCATCAGTAACTTGGTTCCTAAACTTCAGGTATTAGTCGAAAGTAATCCGGAACTTAAAGGTGCTGAGGTAGTTACCAGACTTATGGATGAGCTTCGTGACACCTCCGACAAGCTTATGTATGCCAGAAGAGTGGTCATTGATCTATCTGCCGAGTACAACATCAGAATCGTCACCCTCCCTTCAAATATTATTGCCGGCATGTTTGGATTTAAAGCCCAAAAGGGGATTGCTACACCCATCGAAGGCGAACACCTTGAAGTGGGCAAGGATGAAATGTCCGATCCTAAAATATCAATATGACCAGTTACTACAAGTTAGTTGACGCCAACAAGGCGAGAAGCGGCATGGTTATTGCCATCTTTATCGCCTTTATCACTGCAGCCACCTATCTCCTTAGTTATGCCTTAGGCTTTGATCTTTCTGCTGTAGGAATTGCTCTCATCCTATCGGGAACACTTAGTTTTGTGAGTTACTATTTTTCGGACAAAATCATTCTCAGGATTTCCAATGCGGTTCCGGCAAATAAAAGGGATCACTTCGATTTTTACACCGTTGCCGAAAACATTGCCCGTCCAGCCGGTATTCCCATGCCCAAGCTGTATGTACAAAACGACTCGGCAATGAATGCTTTTGCCACTGGCAGAGATCCGGAACACGCAGTCGTTTGTGTTACCACAGGTTTACTTGCAAAGCTAACTCGTACCGAGCTTGAAGGAGTTGTGGCTCATGAAATGAGTCATATCCGAAACTACGATACCCGACTAATGAGTATAGTTGCTATTTTGGTAGGTCTCATCACTCTCCTCGCGGACATTCTGTTAAGAACTAATATTCGAGGTAAATCAGATAGAGATAACGGTAATATTAGTGCTTTTCTCGTTATAGCCGGATTTGTTTTGGCCCTTCTCTCACCAATAATAGCAAAGCTAATTCAACTGGCAATCTCCAGAAGAAGAGAATTTCTCGCTGATGCCACGGGGGCTCAAATAACCAAATACCCCGAAGGCCTTGCTAGTGCTCTGGAAAAACTTTCCGGTGACAAAGAACCTCTTGAAGCTGCCAACAAAGCCACTTCCCACCTCTACATTGTTAATCCGCTTAAAAATCATCACGACTCGGTTGGTTGGTTTGCCAATCTTTTCAATACCCATCCGCCGATTGTCGAAAGAATCAAGGCTCTTAGGTCATGATCAAAGACATTTGTTTTACGCCGGAACAACTAAAGGGTCAAAGTTTCGAAAACGAAAAATTTCAAAACTGCAAATTTTCTCCGCAACAGTTCAAATTCTCAACTTTTGAAAAATGTTCCTTCGAATACTGCGACTTTGCCAATGTCCTCATAAACTCCACTTCTTTCGAGGACTGTATCTTCACCGAGAGTAAGCTAAGCTGGATTAACTTCAAAGACACCAACTTTGTAAAATGTCGCTTCAACAAATCAATTCTTGAAGGTTGCACTTTCGAAAAACAAAAGCTTTCCACCTCCGTGTTTGAAGACTGCGACCTGTCCTCAAATTATTTCATAGGCTGTAATCTTCAAAATGGTAAGATCCAAAACTGTAACTTATTCAAGACTGTTTTTGATCACTCCAATCTATCTGAAACAAGTCTTTTAGGCTCAAATTTGACAGGCGTATTATTTCAAAACTGTAAAATTGGTAAGACAGAAATTGACTTAAATGGTTTTATTTCATTTGGTCAATCAAAGGGATTTGTATTGGCAGCACAAAATAAGGGATAATAGGAGGTTGTGAATTTAAAGATCACCAAGCTTGAGAAGCATTATAACCAGCCTTTGCTGGACAATATCACCCTTAATCACACAGGGAATGGTATTGTTGCACTTATTGGCGACAACGGATCCGGAAAATCAACCTTACTTAAAATTTTGGCTGGGATGGAAGAGCAAGACAGCGGCAAAATTGAATGGTCAAGCGATCCTAGAATAGGTTACTTGCAGCAAGAAATCGATTCCCTACCCACCCTTTCCGGAGGTCAGAAAAAAATAGCCCTACTGGCAGACCTAATATATTCGAATCTTTACGACGTTTTACTGCTGGATGAACCGGATAACCATCTGGATATCGATAACAAGGAATGGCTAGCCAATGCCATGATGTCCTTTAATGGCTTGATAATCCTAATTAGTCACGATCGTCACTTACTCAAGAAAGTCACTACCCATACTTGGTTAGTCGAAGATCGCGAGATTCGTACCTATCCTTTTGGTTTTGGTAAATTTACCACCGAATACGACAAAGAACAGAATGCTCTTGAGCACTTATTCCATGTTCAGGACAAAGAACACAAAAGACTGAAAGAACTGGTGGAAAGATTTAGAGCCAAAGCGGCTGGTGGACCCAAAGTGGCACGATACTATCACGCATTAGAAAAACGTTTGGCTCGATTCGAGTCTGAGATGGTCAAAGATCCCAAAGGAAGAGATGTCCATATCGAGCTAAAAACTTCACTTTCAAGTAAGCAAATAAAAAACAAGCTCGCCATTATGGTGAAGAGTGTCTCTTTTGCCTACGCCGAAAATCAAATATTTGATAAAGCTGAAATGTACATTGAGGTAGGAGAAAAAGTTGCCTTGGTTTCTCCAAACGGCACCGGTAAAACCACGGTTGTAAGGCTCATACTTGGAATGCTCAACCCCCAAGAGGGTGTAGCCAAAACAGGGGATAATCTGAAGGTTGGTTATTACTCACAAGAACACCTGGAAACTCTACCTTCTGAGTCTACTCCGATCGACTGTTTTTGTAGCCGCTTTCCTATCGCCGATTACGAAGCGGCTGCCGTCTTGCGCAAATTCTATTTCACCAAGCAGACCATGAGGTCCAAAGTTTGGACTCTATCAGGAGGACAGAAAGCTCGCTTGCAATTAGCTCTTTTTCTCTACTCCAACCCTGATATTTTGATTCTTGACGAACCTACAAATCATTTGGATCTAAAGTCTGTCGCCGCCCTTGAAGAGTTTCTTGTCGATTTTCCTGGCACCATCCTACTCATTTCTCATGATCATGATTTGCTAAACAATGTTTGTGATGTCTTTTACGAAGTTAAAAACAAGAAAATAAATCTCAAGACGGACAGTCTATAAATTGATACAATAGACGCATGCATACGGTCACGGTTACACCAGACGAGGTCAAGAAAATCGGCAAGCTAGCCAATCTTAAACTCCAAGACAACGAAGTAAACCTTTTTGCCGAACAG
>Ga0075582_141_pt1 | contig 5713 bp, 8 predicted proteins | sample RifGroB1_FD_68343 | JGI IMG/M metagenome (GOLD analysis project Ga0075582, IMG submission 68343) | candidate division WWE3 bacterium GW2011_GWB1_42_6 | reverse complement strand
AACAATCAATCCTTTTAGTGCTAACATTATAGTCATGAACAAATCATATCCTCTTTTTTTCAATCTTCTTATATCTCTTTTTTTAATTTTGACTTTATCGATTTTCTTTGTCCCCACCGTCAAATCTGTATCAGATAAGGTTTTAGTTTGTCATCGTACAAAAGGTCTCCAAAATCACTGGGTTGCCATCAGTGTCTCTTCAAACAGTCTTTCTTCTCACCTCGACCATGGCGATTTTGATTATAATGGTGACACCGACGCCGAAGGTAATTTACTCAAAGATATCTCCACCGACTGGTGTCTCGACCATTCTCCCTCCGTCGAACCTCCCTCGGTAAGCCTTTTCACTATCACTCCCCAATGTCAACCCAACGCAGATGTTGTTCTAATCCGACTCGAAAACCCCACTCTGGATACTATCAATTATCGTATCGGTCCGGATATCTCCACATTGATCTTTTCGAATTCTCTTCCACCCTCTCAAGACGGTCAACCTAGTCTAATTTACCACGTTTTACCGACAAACCAACCGCTTATTTTGGACAATTATCAATATATTTTTGATGAAAACGATTTAATTATTGGCGAAACTATTTTATCTCACACCTCTCTTTATTTTCCCTCCACCAGCGATCCTTTCTGCACTTTTGACACCTATTGCTACAATGGGAATACTTATTCACTTTTCGACCCCTCTACCGGAGTCGTTAGTTATCCTCCCGAAGGCTCCACCGACGGTACCTGTCTCTGATAGTTAACTTTCTCTCTGCCTCCTGACCTCTGCCCAATATTCTTTCAAATCAACTCCCTCAAATTCCTCCGCTCCTTCAGGCACATTCAAAAACATCCCTTCCTCAAATGGGGGACTTTCCATCTCTGTAATTCGTACCGGATTTTCTCCCTTGCTGATCCAACAAATAAAATTCCCTTTTTCCCACACCATCTGAGTCATTTCCTCATCATTTTTCTCGCTAAAATCCACCGTATATACCTTTCCCTCCTTATCTCTCACCACACAACATACTCCCTTATCTTCCGGTATATCTACCACTACTTCCGCCGAATTAACCATCTGCACCGGCGTCCAACTTTTACCTGTTTCCAAATCTGGTGTCATCAAAATATCCGCCCCATCCGCTTTATAATCCAACCCCTCCACCCCCCAGGTTCTACAAGTCACTCCCACACCTCCCGGCACCGCCGTCCAATCATCAACAATTCTAATCTCCGCCTCACCGCTCATCCCTTCAACCTTAATTTTATTTTCTCCCACCCTCGACACTAATTTTGGAAATTCCAAGTTACTCTCCATATTTCAAATTTTATCATTCTATAATTCCCTCATGTACTTCCTCTACATCCTCCTCTGTGCCGACAACACTCTCTATACCGGCATCACCACCAATCTGCCCCGCCGTCTTAAAGAACATAATTCCCCCAAAATAGGGGCAAAATACACTCGCGCCCGCCGTCCGGTCAAATTAGTCTATTCCGCCTCCTTTCCCGACCGTTCATCCGCCCTCATTGCCGAATCTCAAATCAAAAAACTCTCCCGTCTCCAAAAACTAACCCTAATCAAAGCCTAATCTTCTGTCACTATTATTCTCACTCCCTGTAATACCAGCGGTCTCACCAATTTCTCTTTTTCCATTTCTATCGCTCGAAGCACCAAGTCATACTCGTTTAATTTCAATTGTCCCTTTACTGCTCTCAAAATAAAAAACCGATGAAATCCTTCTTTGGAATTTGCACTGTTTCGTCTCACCCATCCTATATCCGGATTTTTTTTTAATTCTGGAGAACCAAACATACCCTATTTTACCATTTTAATCCGTCATTTAGCTTAATTATGACCTTTCCCCCTCGTCAAAATTATATCCTCACAAATTCTTTCAATACACTCAAATATTTATTCTGTATTTCTGGTGTGATTATCCTATTATCTAATCGATTCATTTTTCCACCGTTTTTAATTATTTCAGTGCATTTATCAAAATAAAATTCTTTTTGTGTTGCCAAAAAAAACCACGCCCCAGACCAATGTTTCAACAACGCCTCAGCACTTTCTTTAATGTCCCCAGACACTCGTTCATTAAACTCTCTTCGGTATTTAACTTCCACAAAATGCACTTCCGTCTTATCATTTTTTATTAAAATAAAATCCGGCGACTGTCGAATTACTTTTAAAGTTTCATAGTTTTTTATCAATTCACCGTATTGAGCCAATTCTGGCGTCGTTTTCTCGTATCCAAATGGAATCACCGTAAAAGTGTGTTGTGGATCTTCGCGAATCATTCTTTCAAATATTTCCTCCACAATTCTCCCTTTTATGAACTGTCCTATCTGTTTTGCATCGTTATTATACATAAATAAATCTTACCAGATTATTGTTTTCCTTTGTTAGATACCTATCAAAAATTGTTTTTAAATTCCGGCTTTCTTTCCCCCCAATAGTGTATAATATCTCCAATTATGGCAATTACTGCCGAAAGACGTGAAACTCGACTTATAGATGCTGCCCAAGTTATCGACAATTTTCTTCGCCTCAAACAAACACCCCAACCCAGTGACGTCATCATTGCCCTTGGCAACAATGACGATCGCACCGCCCATTATGCCGGACGGCTTTATCTTGACCAGCTTGCTCCCTTTTTATTACTTACCGGAAATGTTGGCGAACGCACCCGTAATAAAACTATTCCCGAAGCCCGGCGTTACCTAAATATCATTCAAAGTGATTTCCCCGAAATCGACGCAACTAAAATAATTCTCGAAGATCAGGCAAGAAATACAGGTGATAATATAAGATTTTCCTGTCAAAAACTCCTTGATCTTGGTATTTGTCCCCGCACTATTTTGGTAGTTACCAAACCTTTTGTTGAGCGTCGGGCTTATGAAAGTTTTAAACATCAATGGCCTGCTCTCGATCGGGTTCTGGTAAGCTCACCGGGCTTTCCTTTTCAGGATTACTTCCTGGAAGATGGAGTCGATCTGCTTTATCTCGCCAATCAGCTATTTCAAGAAATTTCCAAACTTCACACCTATCCCGGACAAGATTTTATCTCTCCCCAATCAGTTCCTTCCGAAGTCGATCAGGCCTACCGGGAAATCCGCAGTCTTTTGTCTCAAACAGCCCAGCTTCCTCTGGCTCGTTAAATAATTTTCCTGGTATTTCTTTTCAAAAAGTGGTTTAATACAGTAATGAAACCTTTTTTTCAAAAAGGCATCACCCTTCCCCTGATCCTACTCATAACTTTTCTTTTCCTCTCCGCCGGCACTCTTATTGCCGTCAAACTCAAAAAACCTCCTTCAGACAACCCCGGCTCTACCTCAGTTACCCCCACACCTTCCGATATATCTCCAACCTCCGCCTCCGATCAGGGCACCATCAGCGGCTATCTTATTTACCCTTCTTCATTTATTCCCCCCGAACTTGGAGTCTGTGCCCAAAAAATTAGCGATCTTCAAAATGTCGTTTGTACCCCCCAAATTAAAGACCAAAAATTTAAAAACGGTGTTGGCTATCAATTGGAACTCGACCCCGGGGAATACTATGTTTATTCCTATCTTGACGATCAAAAAGCCTATTACACCGAATTCGTCACCTGCGGTCTGCAATATTCCTGTCCTTCCCACGCCAAAATCCCGGTTCTTGTCACCGCCGGCTCCGTTCAAGACGACATTCTCCCTCACGACTGGTACGACACCGCCTCTCCCACCCAGAATCCCACCTCCTCTCCTCCGACTCCCACCCCCAAACCTACCTCTCTTGTCAATCCTTCCGTTTTTCAAATTAATCCGAATCTGATTATCAAAATGCCCACTTCCACTCCCACTCCGACTCCCACCTCCATCATGTTCAAAATCCCCACCATCAAGATCGAAATCCCCGGTTTTTAAATCACCCCTCCGCCTCTTTTATAATTGATCCAATTTGTCACATATCTCACTATTCTTGCGGAACTATTCGGATTTTATCATCTATTTTTATTATTGATATTACATACGAAAAGTACAATCAAAATGAGGGGAGTTTTCGCACATTAAGATAAGAAAGGAGTAAAGTCTATTGAGTATTGCGTCTGGTGAATGTTCGTTTTATATCAGGTTCGATTTTACCCAAAAAGGAGAACAGGATGATTACTCAAGACATGATCGACAAGGTTGGCAAGAAGTTTGCGCATGCTCTGCTGGAAAAAGACAACGAAACGCTTAACAGCATCGTTTCGTCAGGATCCGGCAAATCGGGAAGTTCAGGCAGCAATGTTACCGACTTCCGGAAGGCCAATCCGCAGTCTTATCTAGGCGGCACTCCGTTGCGCAACCGGGCGATTTTGGCCTTTGGGACCAACCAAGACCAGATTACTTGCATTGTTGATTGCAAAATTTCCAATGACAAGATCTCTGGAGACTGGAAAGTCCTCAAATAGCCTGGTGTTGGGAATGTTGGTGCGCCCGCATGGGTGCACCAACAAATCCCTAAAAAAATCCCAACACTAGGCAAAAAAAACTTTTAAATTAATTCTAATTCTGCAATGGCAATTGTTCTGTAGCCTAATTCCCGATACATTGAATCAAGTTTTCTTTCTGTCTGACTGGGTCGAAAAGAGGGCTTGCTTCTCAAATGAGTTTTGTCTCCTCCGGCCTGATGTGTAATTCTAATGGTTGATGGGGGAAAATCCATTTGATCCAGATCTTCAACCGCAGATGGCTGTACAAAAAGTCTTCCGGTAAAGTGAGAATTAAAAATTTGATTACCTTCTGAATTAAAAGTGATCCTTTTAATTCTTATACCAAAATCAGGGGGAATCTCAGCTAAAGCTTTTTCCAGATGTTGATGAGGAACCTGAAGACCATCAAAACATTCGGGGTGCTTTTTAATGGTTTCATCAAAAAGCTTTCTGGCTGTTGGTAATTTAAATTTTGGATTATTTTCAATGGTACAACCGGCTAAAGCGGTAATCACACAACCCGTGTCTTCTTTTAGTTGGTGTCTCAAATAACTTTCGTAATTGATTTTATTAAGAAATTTACGAAAAGACGGGATTAAAAACAGAGGTAATTTTGTTTTATTACTACTAGATAATTCCCTGATAGTCAGAGCTTCGTGCCAAACTTCTGCCTTTCTGCCATCATTAACTGTGAAATTCATTATTGCCGCCTCTGCCCTAATCATTGTCTTTACCTACCTTATTTTTAATGACCCCATTATTAAACCCACTCCTTCAAATTGGCAATCCTACGTCAATCCGGATTTAAATTTTACCTTTCAGTACCCGGAAAATTTTGAATTTCTCCCTTTCAACCCTTACGAAAATGATCAAGTCGACACCATCAAATCTCCCGATTACTTAGTCAAAGAAACCAATTCAAAACGTGCCGTCCTTAGCGGCATAAGTTATTCAATTTACCGGATAAACGGCCAATGCGGCGATCTTACCTCTTCCTCTTCTCTTTCCAAAATTGAAAGTATCCCCGTTGATGGTCAAAAAGGTTTACTTTATCATCATTCCCTGGAAGGGGAGACCGCCGATGGTGTCCAAATCCCTTATTTAAAAAATTGTATTTATATTATCGTCCACCACGGTCCAAACTTCGACCCCGTCTGGTCTACGCAATTTCGTCAAATTCTTTCCACCCTCAAATTTCCCCAAAAATAGCCAAATTCCACCTATCTTCTCATTCTTTTACTAAATCTTTCCGGAACAAATCC
>Ga0075582_145_pt1 | contig 6396 bp, 5 predicted proteins | sample RifGroB1_FD_68343 | JGI IMG/M metagenome (GOLD analysis project Ga0075582, IMG submission 68343) | candidate division WWE3 bacterium GW2011_GWB1_42_6 | reverse complement strand
TGGGTAGAAGGAAAAGCCGGAAATGATTATGGTGACTCCGTTGATATATTAATTGATTTTACAAGATCGAGTGTATTACCAAGCCTTTCTGGACAGGTTATATCAATATTTAATTCTATTCGACCCGGTGGCATTCTCGAGTTTACGATTGGTGGAATAGAAACAATTTTTGTAAAACAGGTAGATGGCACTTTTATCGAATCTGCCTATTCGACACTTGAATCTGATGTGCCACAGCGAATATCGGTGGTACAAGAAGTAAATCCGCGGGATTTTACGATTGATGACACTCATTACGTTTCTTATGATACGCTTCACGCTTTGAATGAACTCGCAGGTTTATTTAAGGAGGATGTAAAAGGTCAAGTGGGTGTTCAATACAGAATATATCGAAACGCAACAAAACAGTTTATAGGCCCCGCAGTGTTAGTTACGAATTTGATCAATGCAGGTGTTCAAGTGGAGCTTATTAATAGAATAGAAATATTGGGTGACGGCGATTTAATCGAGCTAGTATTTACCAACCAAACCATCGTGTATTTGCGAAGAGGTGATAGATTGGTTCGTTATGAGAAGCTTGACCCTCTGGTGGATTCGCTTGCCCTGCGCGATGTTGAAAAGGTTAAAGAGCTTCTTGCCGAGCGAGGATTTAACGCAGCAGAAATGATTGTAACTGATTTTGTTGATCCGGATACTGCCGAGGTATTCACGTTTAGCGTTCCAAACGGTATTACACAAGATATTATTGATGATGCATATGTTTTGGTGCAGGTCAGAGGAGAAGAAGTAACTTGGTTGACGATAGTACAGTCTGTTGGGGTTGCCGCGGAAGCGGAAGCGGATACAGGTTCTAACGATGCAGCAGCGATTGAACAAGCGCGTGAGATCCTGGCCTCCCTCCTGGGGATCGGAGAGGGGAGTAAGGTCAAGGTATGGGATTCCATAAAACGTGTATTTAGTCAACGTTATATCAAGTTAGATCAAAACAATATCCTATCACTTATCGCCGGAGGCCGGGCGTATGTACGCGCGATTGCGCACGAGGCAGACGCTCTTGCGGGGCAGGAAAAGGTGACGCTTGATGATTTACAGCATGCCTCTGAGCGTTTGGAAAAGATCAGAACGTATCTTACTAATACCGTTTCGCCTCTTGTACCTCCGGTGTTTATCGCCCGGTCACTTTCGCGGCTACAACAGGCTCATGAGGTGGTGATAGCGCGTATCGATGCGCTCAAGAAAGCGCAAGAACTGAATGAAAAAATTACAAGAGATTTAGCTGCAATTCAAGATATTGAAACTGTCACAGTTGCGCGTTTGGCACTTGATGCGGTTGAAATATTGATTACCGATTTAAACCGTGCGTTATTCACGGAAAATGTGCGGGTGTTGAGGAAGAGTTTAAACATTTTATCGTTTTGCACCCGTATTTAAGGACTTTGTCTAAGATTACCGGACTTCCGAAGTTTTCCTATAAGGTGGTGGAGAGTTATTGGCTGGGCAATGACAAACTTCTGAAAGCAAAGAACAAGGATTACCCCACTCTATTGAACTTTTTTACAAAGCAGGGGGTTCCTGAATGGTTTGTCGCCGAGCTAAAATCGGAGAAGCCCAAAAAATTCATTCCCACGCATTTATTTCAGGTTCTGCACGTCGGTGTAGGAAGGGCAAGCGGCTCTGTTCCTTACAATTTGGAGTCTATAAATAACTGCATGATTCGCTGGGGAAAGGTGAAAAAGGTAAATAAAAAAACAGCGATAGTTAGTTTAAATTCGTTGAAAAAGGTAAAAGGTGTTTTGACGGCGCACTGGAAACAGATAGTAAAAATATTAACGGAAGATGAAATTGAGAAAATAGCTTACTGGACGGATGAGGTTTTGAAAACTATTTAGTAAAGGAAAAGCCAGAATTTTTTTGAAAGTTCTGGCTTTTGGTTAGACTACTCATTTACGACGACAGTTTTTCCGTACATCAACTCGAGTGTGTGGAATATGTCATTCTCGACTTCATCCCACGCGTAGGCCGGACTTATAACAATTGTGAAAGAGTGTAGTTTGATAAATAATTCCAGAATTCCTTCTACACCGTTCAGATGTTTGGCGATATTTTCGCCTATACGTCCGACCCCTGAAAAAGATATTTCCTCGTCTGTTGCCGGAAACCTGAAATTGTAAATGCTCGTATCCGATATGCGCGTTTTCAAGTGATACTCTCTGCTACAGTTGTTTCTGTGTTTCTGTACCATAACGTTAAGTTGTTCAGACATTTCCTCCTCCTTCGCTCCTTCTTAATTTTGGATTGGCCGCAATTGATTTATTGCGATGATGGATAAATGGAACTGGCGATATTCTAGCCTAAAAAAGCTAAGTAGTCACTAAAGTGTGACGTTAGTGGCAAGATTTGCCTTAGCTGAAGCATTTCTGGAAAATAACACTAGTCCTGCAACAATCAAAACTGCCTGAACCGTCAGCACCGCATTCCAGCTGTGCGTAACAAAAATGGCCGAAAGCATGTTGGTAACTAAAGTAGAAGAAACCAGTACAGAAGTTACCACAACAGCCGGGGCGTGTTTAAGAGCCCGGTACCAGCTAGTTGTGTACGCCAGCAAAAATAATACGGTTAGTCCCATAAAGAAAAACTGTTCTCCGCTCAATGTAAGGCTTTTTTGTAAAACCTGCGGCACGGTAATTATTGTTGCAGACATAAGAACAATCGAGCCCAACCCCATTCTAAAAGCTGTGACGATATTAGGCGATACCGACGTTAAAACTTTTTTAGCGATTATGTTTTCAACTGCCCACAAAACCGTCGCAATCAAAAGCATTAATTCTCCCTGAGAAAACTTAAAGCCTTTAAAACCGCCGACAATGATATTTCCAGCGAATAACATCAAAACACCCAGAATCTGCCATTTCGACACCTTTTCTTTTAGAAAAGGGATTGCCATCAACATCACCCAAAACACTAAAGTTTTGTGAATAATCGCGGCATTAACTGCAGAAGTTTGTGAAAGGCCGGTGAAGTAGAGATAGAAAGGAAGAGAACCCCCAATCAAACCGATTAGCACCAAATACCCGAGCTCTTTTCCAGTCAGCTTAGAAATTTTTCTCCACTCTCCGGTTGCCAAAACAATGGCAACTATCAAAACCGCCACAGCAACATTCTTAACGGAGGTGAAATAAAGTGCGGGTTTAATCGCGTCAACGGCAAATTTATTAACAAAAATTGATATACCCGAAATCACTGCCGTTAATAGAGATAGATATATTCCGCGGGTAGTATTTGACATAACTTTCAATTAGTCAGGCCAGACCTGCTTTCCTGTTTCTGTGTCAGTAACAACAATCGCTTTAGTTGGGCATGATTGTGCCGCCATTATAATGTTGTCGGCCTCGTCAATTGCTCCGTCCAAGAACACAGCTTTGTTTTCTCCGTCGAGCTTGAATACTCCGGGAGATACGGCTATGCAGGATCCTGCGCCGATGCAACCGTCTCTTAATACTTTTATTTTATATTTTCCGGGATTTGGTCTTCGTAAGAAGGTTTGTCGGATTTATAGAAAATTCCGAGAGGTATTTTTTTCTCTCCGAACTCAAAAGATCTTTCTAAAGCCTTTTGTTTGTCCGAAGGATCATATTCATTTTCGAGATAGTATGTGTTTTCGTGATAGAAGCCGTGAGTGCAAACTTTATTAAAAGTTACACACGGTTGGAGGATGTCGATTATTGATAAGCCTTTGTGTTTGTTAGCTTCAATTATCATTTCCGTAAGCTTAGGCATATCTCCCGAGTAAGCTCTCGCTACAAATGTTGCTCCGGAAACAATAGCTAAAGAAACCGGATTAAAAGGTTCGTCAGGATTTCCCTGCGGCGTGGATTTTGTTTTAAACCCGTGAGCTGTTAACGGCGAAGTCTGTCCGGTAGTCAGTGAGTATAAAGAATTGTCGTGAATAAGAACAGTGAGGTCGTGATTTCTTCTGCACGCGTGAATAAAATGATTTCCTCCCTCACCAAAACAGTCACCGTCTCCCGTAAAAACAAATGTATTTAGACGGTTGTTGGCCATCTTGATTCCGGTGGCTACGGGCAGAGCCCTGCCGTGTAAACCCTCAAAAGAGTTGATTTTAATGAAGTTGACGATGTGACCGTGACAACCAATTCCCGCCACTATTGCTGTGTTGGAGCTGTCCCACCCTTCCTGAACCGCAGCGTTTTTAAAAGAACCCCAGATGTTTAGGTCACCGCAGCCCGGGCACCAGTCAGGAAAGTGCGGTGTTTGTAAATCGGACATTTTTGTCATTTCTTACTCCTTAACTTGTTTACAAGTTCAACAATCTCTTCAGGATAAATTTGTCTTCCGTCGTATTTCAAAAAGTTTTCATTAATTTTTATATCCGTCTTTTCGTTTATTAGTTTTGCCATCTGTCCGGTGTAATTGCACTCAACATTTAAAATATATTTGGAATTAGATAACATCTCGGTTAACGCTTCTGACGGGAACGGGCTAAGCCAGTTTATGTGGACATAATTTACGCTATCTAATTCTCTGAGAGCCTGAAGGATGGTTCCTTTATTACTTCCCCACGAAACTATGGTAATGTCTGCGTTTTCCGGACCGTACAAGTGAGGTTTCTGCATATCCTGCTCCCTGCAGGTTTCAAGTTTTTTCATTCTCTTTTCCATCATCTTTATTCTAAGTTCGGGGTCTTCCGAAGAATAACCTTCGAAGTCGTGCTCATCCGAGTTTGCGACGAAAAAGTTTCCTGCTCCGGGAATTCCTCTGGTTGAAATTCCGTCATCGGAAAGCCCGTACCTATTGTAGTTCTCTATTTTCTCTGTTGAAAATTTACCACGGTCTATTTTATATCCTGAGAAATCGTACAGTGGAAAACTTTGGGCGTGTTCACAAATATTTTTATCAATAATTAGGACGACGGGTGTCTGGTATTTATCGGCAAGATTAAAGGCTTGCATGATTAGTTCAAATGCCTCTTTCGCATCTCCTGCAGCCAGGACTATTCTTGGAAAATCACCCTGGTGTGCATTTAAGATCATCTGCAGGTCGCCCTGATCGCTCCACGTAGGTAGCCCGGTGGCTGGTCCCGGTCTCATGCCTTCTATAATGACTAAAGGTGTCTCGGTCATACCCGCGAGTCCATAGCCTTCGGTCATTAAGCAGAAACCTCCACCGGATGTAGTGGTCATAGCCCGTGCTCCTGCGTACGATGCTCCGATCGCCATGTTTATTGCCGAAATTTCGTCTTCCGGTTGTTTATAAATGTATCCATATTTTTCCTGGTTTTCGGCAAGTACCGCCAGAATATTTGAAATAGGCGACATCGGGTAAATTGCTGTGTATTGAAGTCCTGCTGAAATAGCTCCGAGCGCTACGCTTTCGTTTCCGTCGACCGCCATGTAAGGAACAAAATTACTGACTGAATCAGAGGGACTGAGAAAAGCCCTCAGGTTCTTTTTATAATTTTCAGTAATGTGTTTAAATCCCTGCTCCGCTGCCGACACGTTAACTTTTACTACTTCTTCTCCTTTACTTCCGAATTCTTCCGCAATTAAGTTATTCAGAATAGTAATGTTTCCGCCGAGTACGGCGGTGACGGCTCCCAAAGCGACGGTGTTAATTAATAAATCAGAATTTCCCGACTCTTTTGCAATTTTTGAAAAAGGCACACCGAGGAGCGCTACATTTGCTGGAACTTTGGAAGTATCAATCTTTGCTTCTGAATCAAAAATCAATCCTGAATTTTCTGAAAATTCGGAAAAGTGTTTATTGATAGTGTCCTGATTAAGGGCAATAAGAATATCATTTACTCTTCTCGGCGCGGTAACCTCATCTTTAGAAATGTTCACCTGTAAAACATTGTGCCCGCCCTTAATAAGTGACGGGTATTCTATCTGGTTATAGATGTGATAACCCGAGCGTATGGCGAGTTTAGCGAGCATTAATCCTGCTGATTTGACGCCCTGTCCGGCCTCTGCTCCTATTTTTACAGACATTATTTCAGATTTAGGCATCGTATTTTTCAAAATAGATCCTTTCAGCCGGGCACCCGTTGGCCGTCAAAACTTTTGTAACATCGTTTATCATAAATTTATTTCCGCACAGATACGCCGAGCATTTACTTGCATCCGGAAAGTCGTTTTTAACCAGAGGCGTAATAAATCCTATTGCGCCTTTCCACTTCGCACTTTTGTTGCACACGGCTATATGATATTTAAAGTTGGAGAATTCTTTGGCAATTGACGCGAAGTACTCTTCCATAAATACATCTTCGCAATTATTAAGTCCAAGGTATAGAACCAAATTTTTCTTTGTCTTTTCTACTCTTAGTAGATGTTCGAACATTAATTTTAACGGAGCCAGACCGGAACCGGTTGCCATAAA
>Ga0075582_134_pt1 | contig 7044 bp, 9 predicted proteins | sample RifGroB1_FD_68343 | JGI IMG/M metagenome (GOLD analysis project Ga0075582, IMG submission 68343) | candidate division WWE3 bacterium GW2011_GWB1_42_6 | reverse complement strand
GTTTTCCGAGGTTCGGTTGTGTTTCACCTCGCCGCACTTTTCACATTTGTGAACTACAAAAAACTCTCCGTGTTTTTTAACTATCCCCACCGGACGCATCATTCCTTTGCAGAAGTTCGCACGGTCGCCCGGCATGATATCGACATGCTCACTATAAAGGCATTTGGGACAGTGGTTAGTATATCCGGTTCCGGTAACAAGAACACCGCAGTTACGACATTTAAAATCTTCTTTTTTCTTTTGAAAGGACATGGACATAGTTAGTTCATCAAAATATTAACGAACTCTCCCGTCATTTTGGCAGCATTCAAAAAGTTCTCATAAGGAGCACGCTGGCTCATAAGACATACTATTAATTCGGACTCTTTTGTTTCTGTGTATACAACACCGCAGTCGTGCCAAGAATCGGGCCAGCTGCCGATCTTATGGGAGAAAATGAGACCTTCCTTAAGGTAGGCGCTTATCCTGTCCTCGAATGATGTATTTACCATTAGATCCGCCAAATATTTCTTGTCGGCATCGTTCAAATATCCTCCGAAATAAAGTTTTTCAAAAACATAGCCTATCTCAGCGGGAGTACTTAAGTTGTACCTGTAATAGGTGCTTGTATTTTTGTCGGGGACAATCTCGTTAAAAGTTTCCTGAACGTTTTTATAGCTTAGGGTTCTTAATAAGATATTTTGGGCGGTGTTATCACTGTTTTTTAATAGTTCGGACAGAATATCGCTTATTTTTAGCTGAATTCCGTGAGAATAAGTACCTATTACGCCGGTACCCGAAGAATAATCATAAGGAAGGTAAGTAGCCGTGTCATCCAGGTTCAGCTTTCCTGCCTCAACCTCTTTTAATACCGCCGCTCCTATAGGAACTTTATACAAAGATGCCGCGTAGAACTCGGTAGTATCGTTATATTTGAATTCTCTTCCTGATCCGACGTCTTTTATATAAAGACCGTAAACACCGGGCTCGATGGTTAATTTTTTCGTAAGCTCTGCAAATTGGATCTCCGTTTTGGTGAATGTGACCTCATCTTGAATAACGGGCTTACTGCTTATTTTATTGGCGTTGTTACGCTGGTAAACAACTTCCTGAATAAAGTTTCTTCCGAAAAGCTTAATATTTAATTTATCGCTTAAAACAAGAACAAACAGTGTGGCGGCCGCCAAAACGGGTAAAAATATTAAAAGAAAGTCAGTATCTCTGTTGTTTCCACGTGGTCTTTGAGCAAGATCGGTCACACGTTAATTTAACCAAATAATGTCGCAATTTCAAAGAGATTTGGTAGAATAATGGACGGACGGTTGGCGGAATAGACAGCTTGTTCGGTTACGTATGGCTGTAAGTTAAGGGCTTGTAGCTCAGTTGGTTAGAGCGTTCGGTTTACATCCGAAAGGTCCCTGGTTCGAGCCCAGGCAAGCCCACCATAGTTATGAGGATGCTCTGCGAAGCAGACATCCGAAAGGTCCCTGGTTCGAGCCCAGGCAAGCCCACCATTTTATATATTCTAATTCTCATAACGCTATAGGTTGATTGTTTTCACTGTAAATGATAAACTGTTTCCTATAATAAATCCTGAATAAGAGGAGTGAGAGAAATGCATAAGTTTTCCGAATTTACTCTTGTTTTGAGTGTTGTGGTGGTTTTCGTTGTTGTACTGGGGTTGGTTTTTAACTTCCAGAGCATCGATAGGGAAATCAATAGATGGAAGCTACTGGCACAAACATCGTCAGACACTGCTGAAATCTATAACAGCCTGTCAAAAGTCGAGGAAGGGCTTGTAAGATGGGGCATGACTGAGGGGTACTCCGGTATCTTTAAAACTCAGGAAAATGACATGTCTCTGAAAGTCACTCAGCTGCAGTTGATCAAGACAAAAGCTGAGCGTCTAAGTATGACCCCGAGCAATACTTCTGAGTACAACACAAACCTTAATTTACTTCAGGAAGATCTAAAAACGCTCGACCTCAAGACGAAAAGCTATTGGAATGTTCACGTTGGGATGGGTTGGTGGCTTGTCGGTGCATTTTTTCTATACACAGGGCTTGCTGCTCTCGCATTCTGGAATAAAGACCACTCTTCATTTAAACAGTAATTGTTTAATAAGACTGGGCTGGCCGCGACGGATTTAACGCACACACAAGGAGGAGTAAATGGTCGAAACACCGGTGAAAAAACCAAGTGAGCTGGCAATAAACTTTGCGGTTGCAGAATTTGGTGTATCGGAAGGAGCGATATACATTTTGTTCAGCAATCCGGTCAACGGTTTAGCACTGTCGCCCAACTCTTATGGTGTCACGATCCGCGTCACACGAAGAAACGGTGAAGTAGAAGAGCACCAAGTCGCCGTTGATGTCGAGGCTGAAAAGGTAATACTCGTATACTGATCCGCACAATCCCCGAGCTGTTGAAAAACGTTCCGGGGATTTTTTTATCGTAAGTTCTAATAGTAATAAAGTTCATGTACGTGAATATCTCATACTAAAGTTGGTATACAGTTCTTTTGCTGCATCCCTTACTCTTGCATGCTCCTGATCTGTGAACAGCACGTGTGGAGTTTACAGCACACCTAGCATCAGTGAGTAATTGAATTACCTAGTATTCTTAGAGTAACAGAGGATCGTCGTATTTGATTTGTTTTATAAGTATGTACTAAGAAAGTTTACTCCCGCATGTTATCGTAAATAACCGCTTGATAACTCCTAATTATTCCTAACCCGACGAGTTTTTCAGAAGTAAACTCAGAATAAATTTTCTTAACTAGGTTTTCGTACCTGATTTTTTCAACAGTACTATCAGGGATGTTACTGAAAAATATATCGTAAACATCTTCCCCGTATTTTGACAAAAGATTTCCAAACATAGCAACTCTCTCATCCTGGAATTTCGCAGTTGTTGGTAGCGCCATCGAGTACCTTTCTTTCATAATATTGCCTGTTATAAATGACGCGCCCGCCTCATCCAGTGCCTGCCTTTTTATTGCATCTTTTATTTTCTCGTTCCCTGCGTCTTCTTCGCAGGAATGAACAAGTTCGTGTACTAAAGTTTCTGTGATAAGGGATAGTCGGATGTACGGCAGTACCAGACTTTGTTGACCGCCAGGGAATTTATCGAATATTTCTTTGTTTTTATTCCAAATATCCTTCGAGTTTTCCACCATATCGTTAATAACAACCATACTTCCCAGTCTTGTGTAGTGACCTGAGACATCCTTAACTTCTGCTTTGCTTCCAGGAACCCACTCTTCAGCAAGTGTTTTATAATCTTCGGGGGATACTAGCAAAATTCTTCTTTCCGCCGTCTCGAGTCTTTCTTTCATTTTCTCCGAAATATGCTCCCCGTATTTTTGCACTATGTAGTTTTTTATAGCCACACCTGTCTCGTTAACAAAACTTTGCTCCTCAGGGGATATGGAAGAATACTCAGTTTTTAAGGAATCGGCTATATCATCCGAAGCCGTAAAATAATCTTCTCTTGTGTATGGTTCTTTTTCGTGCATCTTTACAAATTCGGGTTAAAAGCCTCGGTATAAATAGCAAAATCTTCTAACCCAGCTTTATTAATAATATCAGAACAGTCACGGATCATTGCAGTGTTTCCGCATAAATAAAAATCAGTACCCTCCTTAATAAAATCGGGTAAACAAAAGGTTACTCTGTTTGCAAAATAGGGCGGTTTAAGTCCATCGGCTACTCCCGACAAACATATAAAGTAGCTAAATTTGGGTGACATCTCTAGAAACTTCTTGAATTTTTCTTCGAAAAAGACCTCTTCCTTGTTTCTTACCCCAAAAACCAGGGTGATGGATTCTACAAATAGGTCCTCCAAGGCCTGCCCGATCATAGGGATAAAGGGGGCGATGCCGGTGGATGTGGCAACAAATACCACATTCTTTTTATCCGGTTTGTGATAAAAATACCGTCCGGAAGGGCCTATAAAGCTCGCTGACGAGCCTATTTTCAGTTCGTTGATAAAGTTAGCCCCTAAACCCGGGCGTCCCGTAATAGCGGCCAGTTCAACAAAAGACCCGCCTACGACTTCGTTAGCAATAGAATAAGAGCGGTAAACACCGTCGCCTACTTCAAGGTTAATAAACTGACCGGGTCTGAATTCAAACTTGTCAACACCGTCAACTTTGAGTTTCAGCCAAGTAACAAGGCTTGAAAGCTGTTTTTTGTCCGCTACGCCGGCGGTGTATTTTGCGGGTGCTGCCATACCGGTATATGGTAACATAGGGTCATGACATTCTCCGCAAAAAGAAAAATAGTCCTTATACTGTCGCTCATTTTCGCCCTTGCCTCAGGATTTATACTTTTGGTCAAGGTGTCATCCCCAAAGTTCAATTACGAAATAAAAGCCACGGTCATAGACAACGCCGAACAAATTCCTCTTAAAGTAACGGCCCAGGAAAGTTCCATTTTATTCGAAACAAAGTTTTATGATTTAAAAGGTAACTTTGAAACGGCGCAGATGAGGCGCAAACTAAAATTTCAACCGTCCTTTCCATTTTTAATTGTTGACCCTAACGTTACGGTGGTTTTAAGAGACGACGAATTCACCGAAGAGGAAACTTATGTTTATTACGAGATTTTCGGGGCGATCAGCAATTTAAACCCCGGGGAATATAAGCTTATATTGGAAGATGGGTTTGGAAATTTAATTGACGAAACTTTTGTTGAGTTAAAATGAACGGAGCTGTTAAAAGGGTCGGTTTGGCTTTGGGGAGCGGAGGCTGGAGAGGCCTCGCACATATCGGGGTTTTAAAATCTCTCGAAAAGAACGGAATTTCCATTGATTACATTTCAGGTTCAAGTGTCGGAGCATTGGTCGGGGGTTTGTATGCTTATTACGGAAATATCGGAGAAATTGAGAAGATTCTCGAAAATATCGGATACCTGGATATATTTAACGCCGTGTCGGACCCTAAAGCGGAGTTAGGGCTTTTAAAAGGAAATAAGTTCGTGGCTTTTATGGAAGGTTATTTAAAAGGAGCAAAGATAGAAGACTTGAAAATACCTTTTAAAGCCGCAACAACCGATATTTTAACCGGAGAAACCGTATATCTTGAAAAGGGCAATTTGGCTACAGCAATAAGAGCCAGCATATCAGTACCTTTGGTTCTGACGCCGGTGGATATCGAAGGAAAAAAGCTGGTAGACGGAGCAAATTCGTCACCTGTACCTACGGAAGAAGTTAGAAGAATGGGAGCGGGTGTTGTAATCGGGGTCAACCTGTACGGAAATATTTTTCCTTTGACCGCAGCTGTTGAAGGCGGAATGAAACTAAACACCCGAGAGATCGTCAGACTCTCTTATCAAATATTACTAAGCCAAATGGCTAAGGAAAACCTGAGATATGCCGATATTGCACTGAATCCTAAAATACCCGAGAACAGCTTTAACCTCTTTAAGAATTTTGCAAAAGATAAAGGCACGGTGTTGGTAGGGGAGGAGGCGATGGGGGCTGAGATGGAAAGGTTGAGGGGGTTGTTGGAGTCAACAACCTAAGCTGAGAGGGTAGAATTGGAGCTTTAGGTGCTGGTTTGGGCAGCGTTAGGTGCTGGTTTGAGCAGCGTTAGGTGCTATAATTTCTTGTGTTTGTTTGAGTATTGGGGGATCGTCTAACGGTAGGACTGCGGGTTTTGGTCCCGCCTATTGGGGTTCGAATCCCTATCCCCCAGCCAAGGTTTTTGCTGTCATTGCAACTTAATTCTCCTAAATAGTTTCGATTAAAAATAAGGTATGGGGTATAATCAAATTATGGAAAAACTTCTCCAAGCAATTTACTTTGCAACACAAAAACATGCAGGTCAAAACAGGAAGGATAAGAAAACACCTTATATTTCACATTCCCTTGCTGTAGGAGTGATTTTATCAAGGACTTCTAGTGACGAGAATATTGTAATTGCAGGAATACTACATGACATTGTAGAGGACTCAAGAGCAACGGAGCAAGAGGTACAAACATTGTTTGGACCTGAAATAACAAGAATTGTTATGGATTGTTCAGAAAAAGATAAAAGTAAAAGCTGGAAAGATAGAAAACAGGAAGTACTGGACGGTATAGAACATCTAAGCAAGGGGGCAGCTTTGGTAAAGTCTGCAGACAGTTTACACAATCTATGTGAGCTGAATGAGAAAGTTAAGGAATTCGGCATTTCTTATTTTGATAATTTCAATGCAAACGCTACAGATAAAATGGTGTACGAAAGAAAAAAACTTGAGAAATTTAAACATTATCAAAAAGACAACCCTCTTTTAGATGAAATAGAGAAAAACTTGCTAAAGTTAGAAAACGTTATAAAAAGTTCCAACTAATTCCCATACGGTCAGCCAGCGTTTTTGTTGTCACGACAATATAAAACCCACGTATCAGATAAATTTTCTAGCTGTTATAATCATAATATGATTGAAAGCATTTGGGAGCATAAAGGCCATCAAGTTAGGTCTGTTTGGGTACCGTTAAATAGTTACGACGGTATTTCACCGATAGCTCAAGTATACGGAGTGTGTTTCACTAAGGAAGGGAAAGTATTAGTTATTAAAAATGAAGCCTGGAATCTACCTGGAGGCAAGCCTGAAAAAGGAGAGATACCGGAAGAAACACTTATCAGAGAGGTTTACGAGGAAGCGACTGTTAAGATATCAAATTTACACCTACTGGGTGCCTTCGATGTTTCCTTTCCAAACAACCCAAATAAAGAAAATGGTGAGCACTATTACCAACTCAGATACTTCGCTTTAGTTGATGATATTGAATAAAGTAAACCGGATCCGGCTAGTGGGGAGTTTGTGGAAAGAAAGTTTATCAACCCGAACGAGTTTTGTGACTATATTAAATGGGGTCCTTTAAGTAAACCTCTGGTCGAACTCGCGCTTAACGAATATAGAAGAGCAATAGTCTCCAACTAACTCCCACGCGGACAGCCAAAGCTAACTAATATCTCCAACAATAAACCCCCTAAATTGACTATAAATATTGTATAAGTATAATATTGTCAGCCTATAATACGGTGAGTACATAAGAAAGGAGGGTGCAATCATGAAA
>Ga0075582_133_pt1 | contig 7081 bp, 3 predicted proteins | sample RifGroB1_FD_68343 | JGI IMG/M metagenome (GOLD analysis project Ga0075582, IMG submission 68343) | candidate division WWE3 bacterium GW2011_GWB1_42_6 | reverse complement strand
TTCGTGTTCACCCAAATGGGCCTTTAAAAGGGCACTTACTTTTTCCAGACGGTTTGTAGGAGTACCTTTTTTAATGAAGATTTCGTGAATCATGTCCTGGGGAGTAAGTTTGGTATCAATGACGGCAACGGAGTCGACAACAATTTGGATCTTATCGTCACGATTATCAACTTTGCCTTTGACGATGAGAGCGGAGTCCTCGAGATAGTTTAGGGGGTTCTCGGCATAAAGTTTGGGGAAAATCACACAATCAATACTTTTAGAGTCATCTTCAATGGTGATAAAGGCCATTTTGGAGTTGTTCTTTTTGGTGTTTACCAACCTGACCCGGGAAATAACTCCGGCAATGGTGACAATTTGATTGAGATGAAGAGTGGGGTCTAACTGATTAATTTTATGGGTAATTTGATTAGCAACAATGCGCATTATTTTTTTTACCGGGTGATCGGTGAGATAAAAACCAAGAAGTTCTTTTTCGAGTTTTAGTTTTTCATCAAGAGGCATTTCGGGAATTTCGGGAAGGTGGTCGGTGGCATCCTCGGTATGGTCAACGGTGGCAAAAAGGCCGACCTGATTGGAGTCCTTGTCTTTTTGAAGCTTGACAGTGTTGTCACGGATGATTGGTAAAGCAGCTAAGAGTTGAGCCCGGTTTCCCCAGCGATCAAGAGCGCCCGCCCTGATGAGAGACTCGACCACTTTTTTATTTACTTTGGAGAGATCGACGCGCCGCAGAAAGTCAGTAAAGGACTTAAAATCGCCATCGGCTCTGGCCGAGAGTATTGCTTTAATAGCCGATTCACCCACATTTTTAATGGCGGAGAGACCAAAGCGAATTGCCTTGCCGGTATTTCTGGCTCTGCCTTCATCTAACCATTGATCTTCGGCCAGATCGATAACGGTGAAGTCGGTTAGAGATTCATTGATGTCCGGTGACAAAACTCTGATTCCCAATGTTTCACATTCCCCGATGGCCGTGACAATTTTGTCGGTGTCGGCCGCCTCAACAGACATAAGTGCGGTCATGTACTCGACAGGATAGTGGGCTTTAACATAGGCTGTCCAGTAGGAAACGATACCGTAAGAAGCAGCGTGAGCTTTGTTGAAGCCATAGGCAGCAAAAGTTTCGATCTGTTTAAAAAGTTCTTCGGCTTTGTCTCTTGGGATATGACTAAACTCAACACAACCATCTACAAATTTGGAGTGTTGTTTCTCCATTTCTTCAGGAATTTTTTTACCAATAGCTTTTCTAAATTTATCGGCTTCCTCCCAGTTGTAACCGGCCAGATCAATGGCCATAAACAAAACGTCGTCCTGATAGGTAATGATGCCATAAGACATGTCCAGGATTTTTTCCAGTCCCGGAACAAAATATTTGATTTTACTAGGATCTCTTTTTCTTTCAATGTACTCAGGAATTGAACCCATTGGTCCGGGACGGTACAAAGCCACCATAGCCATTAAGTCTTCAATGCGTTCCGGATGGAGATCCATCAGATACTTTGTCATGCCTCCGCCAGCCATCTGGAAAACTCCGAAGGTTTCTCCTCGTGCCAGCATTTCGTAAGTTTCTTTGTCGTCCAGGGGAAGATTCTTGATATTTATTTTGACGTGGTGAAGCGCCTCGACAATTTTGACGGCGTTAGCCAGTATGGTAAGGTTGGAAATACCTAAGATATCAAGCTTCATCAGTCCAATGTCTTCACTGGCATGCATCTCATACTGGGTGATTATGCGATTACCCCCTCCTGTTTCCATCTGCAGAGGAGTGAATTTGACTAAGTCGTCCGGACCGACGATAACAGCGGCGGCGTGAACCGAGATATGGCGGGCGTTTCCTTCAACCTTTTGAGCCATAGCAAGGAGAGTAGCAACTTCCGGATCACTATCCTTCATTTTTAGGAGTTCCGGAGTAATGTCCAGGGCCTTTTTGAGGGTCATAGGGAAGCCTTGGCTGCCCTCCGGAATGCTTTTGCTAATGAGATCAACTTTGGAGTAAGGCATACCCATTACGCGGCCAATGTCTCTTACTGCGGCTCTGGCCTTCATGGTGCCGAAAGTACAGATCTGACCCACCTTTTCCTTGCCATAGGTATCGCCTAGATACTTAATGAGATCATCTCGATGAATATCGGCAACGTCAAGATCAATATCCGGGGGTGATGGACGGAAAGGATTTAGGAAACGCTCAAACGGAAGACGGAATCTTAGGGGATCAACGGTCGTAATTCCACAACAGTAAGAAACAAGAGAGCCGGCGGCTGAACCTCTAGTGTTGGTATAGAATCCCGATTCGTCGGCAAAGTTTACGATTCCCGATTCCAACAGGAAATAGGGAGAGTAGCCTTTGTTTTCGATAATTTCGAGCTCGTAATCAAGACGTTTGGTGATTTCCTCCGTAATTTCCGGAAATTTTTCTTTGGCACCTTCATAAGCTTTGTCTCTTAGAGTTTCTCCGGCAGTTTTTCCTTCCGGGAGCTTTATTTTTGGGAAGTACCATTTACCAATGGTAATTTCCAGATTACAACGGTCGGCGAGTTTTTGGGTGTTTTCGATGGCTTCGGGAAGATCCTCAAATTCAGCGGCCATTTCATCCGGTGATTTGAGATAAAAGTCCGGAGTGTCGATGTAGCGCATGCGGTTGATGTCGGTGAGCACTTTACCAGACTGAATACAAACCAGAGCATCTTGAGCGGCAGCATCGTCCTTGTTGATATAGTGAGAGTCGTTGGTAGCAATTAAAGGAATTCCTAACTCCCGGCTGAGTTTTATGAGACCTTTTTCACCCTTCTGATGATTTTCGTGTAGTTCCAAAAGTTTGGGTTTTATTTCCGATGGAACTGTGGAGGAAAGGGCAAAACGATCAAAATGGTGTCTTTGAAGTTCTATAAAGACATTTTTAGAACCAAAGATTTGTTCGTATTCCTTAAGCTCTTTTTTGGCTTCCTCATAAGTATCCTCAACGAGTAATTTTTGGACTCTACCAGCCGGACAGGCAGTGGTACAGATAATACCTTTGGAGTACTTGGCAAGAATCTCTTTGTCGATGCGAGGTTTGTAGTAAAAACCTTCCATAAAACCGGTGGTAACAATTTTCATAAGGTTTTGATAGCCCTCAAAATTTTCAGAAAGGAGAATTAAATGATTGGCGTCTTGTTTCTCTTTGTCCAGACGAGAATTTTTTGCCAGATAAACTTCGCAGCCAATGATGGGTTTAATATTTTCCTTGGTTGTTTTTTTGTAGAACTCGATGGCACCATACATAGTGCCATGATCGGTAATAGCAAGATGAGTTTGACCAAACTCTTTTGTCTTGGTGACAAGTTTACCGATCTTGGAAAGACCATCCAAAAGGGAGAACTCGGTGTGGACATGGAGGTGGGTAAACTTTGGCATCTATTTAATGTTACTACTTACCTATCTTCAAGGGTGTTGACCGGATTTTCAAGTAGCATTGAACGGGAACTCTTGTTCGAATTATCGATTACGTCACAAAACATAATTCCAAAAAGGACTTCGTTCGACAATTGGTAGTTTTCAAAGATGGTACGGTAGCTTACAGTTGGATCAATGAAGGGGCCATTTGTATCAAACCTTAAGTGAGATGATATGATTTAGGCTATGGAGAAGGAATCAAGAATGGACACGGACTCGGATGGTCCCGAGTATAAAAAAAGCGAGAAGATCGTGAGAATAGAAAATAATAATTCTCGTGACTCTTGTTGTTTTATGAAATATTTTTTAGGTGGTGTAATGATTGGGGTTCCCTTCACGGGATGCCCAAAATACCATAAAGAAAAAGAGCTTACCGGTCACGATATTGAAGACGTTATGGTACTGAGAGAAGGGGAGCTTACCATGGAACACGATACGAGGAAATACTATGTTTGTTTGGTTATTCGCACTAAAGAGAATAAATATTATCCGCTGATTATTGCAGAGCAAGGAGATACTGTTGAGTGGAACGATGAGGCTCAAGAATTAAAAGTTATCCGGTGCGATAAAGATATCCTGACCCTAAAAAGAGATTTCGCCCGCGAGGAGAGAGAGAAGAATCTCGCTTAATGTTTTTGGGTCTGCTTGACCTTTGGTTTCCTTCATGGCCTGACCGACAAAGAATCCAAGGACATTGGTTTTGCCTTTTTTGTACTCTGCTACGATACTTGGGTTATCCGCGATAATTTTTTTGACGACCACTTTTAGTTCGTCTGCATTGGTGTTTCCTACCCGAGTGGCTTTTTGGTACTCCCCTTTTATATCCCCTTTTGTACCAATTTTTTTATTGGCCAGAAGACTACCCAGTTTGTTTAAATCAATATCTTTGTCACCTTTATATTTTTCAATAATGGCCAGCATTTCGTCATTGGATTGAATTATTTTGGCGTATTTTGTTTCAATACCAAGATCGACAAGTCCGGCAATTATCTGCTCAGGGAGTTGGGGTAGCTCCCCCTTTAGTTTTTCTATCAGTTCGTTTTCGAGGATGAAGGGGGGAATATCGGGTTCCGGGAAATATCGGTAGTCTTTGGCTTCTTCTTTGGTTCTTTGGAGGAAGGTGATTTTTTTGACGGCGTCATAGCCCCGGGTAGTTTTATTGGCGGCAGTTTTCTCTGTTCCGGTTTTATTAAAATCATCTATCTGGCGAGCAATTTCGAAGTCAATTGCCTGAGAGGCAAAATTGAAAGAGTTGATGTTTTTAATCTCCGAGAGAGGAGTGTAGTGAGTACCAGATTCATCTTCAATACAAACATTAACTGTTGGCTCCAAGCGCATCTGGCCTTTTTCCATGTCGGCATTGGAAACGTCGATGGCTCTTATTATTTCGTGAATTTTCTTAAGATACTCCTTGGCTTCGGCGGAAGAGGACAGATCGGGTCGAGAAACAATTTCTACCAAGGGCACACCGGAACGATTGAAGTCGACAAGAGAAACCTTTTCACCTTCCAGCTCGATGTGCTGAAGTTTACCGGTATCTTCTTCCATGTGGACACGTTCGATACCAATTCTTTTGCCTGAGTCGAGCATTACAAAACCGTCAGAGCAAAAAGGTTGATCGTACTGACTGATCTGATAGCCTTTGGCCAGGTCGGGATAGAAGTATTGTTTGCGATCAAACTTACTTAGAGAATTAATATGACAGTTGAGAGCCAGACCTATTTTTAAACACGACTCGATAGCTTTTTCATTGGGAACTGGGAGAGCACCGGGAAGACCGAGACAGACGGGACAGGTCAGAGTGTTTGGGTCCTTGCCAAAATGATCAGCGGGACAGCCGCAAAACATTTTGGATTTAGTTTCGAGTTCGACGTGGACTTCTAAACCGATTAAGGGTGTGGCTTTCATATGGTTTTGTCTAAATCAGGAAATAACTGAAACTGTGTGTGGCGCTGAAAACAGTCGGCGATCTTTATGGCTGTTGATTCTTTGAGCTGATTTGAAGTTACTTGAAGTCCTATGGGTAGATTGTCTACAAATCCACAGGGTACTCCGACACTGGTTAGTCCGGCAATCGAAGATGGCTCAAGCAAAACATCCTCCATTTCTCCAAACATAGGCTGGTTTTTGGTAGCTCCCAGGGAATGAGCGGGACCGGGAGAAACGGCACCGATGATGGCGTCGTAGGTTTTAAAGATTTCATTAAACTCATCAACAATTTTTGTACGAACCGCCTGAGCCTTTTTGTAAAAAGCATCATAGTATCCGGCCGACAGAGTATAGGTACCGAGCATAATGCGTCGCTTGGTTTCTTCACAAAAAGTGTCTCTTTCGTGACCGAAGCGGATGCCATCAAACCGGGCTAGGTTTGAGCTAACTTCGGAACGCTGGATAACGGTATAGACACCTATTGAGTAGTGAGGATCCATGAGGGAAACTTCTTCAACGGTTGCACCTAACAAACGTAGTTTGTCGGCGGCATTAAGAATCAAATTCTTAACATCTTCACGCATTTCGGTAAGAAGATATTCTTTGACGATACCAATGCGGACACCACGTAAGTCAGCAGCGTAAAGACTCTCGGTATATTTTTCGACGGGAGAAGGAGAAGTTGTGGCGTCTTGAGGATCCTTACCGGAGATAACTTCGGTTACGAGGGCACAGTCTTCGACGGATTTGCCGATCGGTCCGGGTGAGTCCGTGGAGCTAGCCATGGCAATGACTCCGTAACGACTAGCTCTGCCATAGGTAGGTTTAAGGCCAGTTACTCCGCACCACGCGGCTGGCTGACGAATTGACCCAGCTGTTTCCGAACCAAGAGCAACAGTAGCAAGCTGGGCAGCAATAGCGGCTGCTGAACCACCAGATGAACCACCCGGTAATTTGTCGGGGTTCCAGGGATTGAGAGTGGGTCCAAAGTCGGAGGTTTCGGTACTGGAACCATGGGCAAAAGAGTCCATGTTGGTTTTACCCAAGATAATGGCGCCAGCATTTTTAATTTTTTCGATAACGGTAGAGTTATATTGAGGATGATAGTCTTTAAGAATGTTGGAGCTTGCCGTTGTGGTGATACCGACCGTTAAAAAATTATCTTTTATGGCAAACGGAATTCCCAGCAGAGGACGAGTAATCCCCTTTTCAGCAATTTCTTTATCGACCGCTTCGGCTTCTGTCAACGCATTGTCGTTTAGGGCAAGATAGATATTTAGTTTAGGATTGTACTTTTCGATGCGATTATGAAAATGTCTGACCAAATCAACACAGGTGAAGTCTTTGTTGAGGTAACCGTCGTGGACTTCCTTGATGGTTAGTTCGTGGAGTTGTTTCATATGAGTTCTTCGGCGTCCGAATCAATTAATCTTTCCACGACAAAAAATCCCTGGTGAGTTTTTTTGGCTTCTCTCAGTGCCGTTGTTTGAGGTAATACTCGTGACATATCGACTTCGTCTGCGCGAGTAACATTGGACAAACCATTGACCTGGTAGGTGGCACTGACGTTAGTGGTGTCTATTTCATTGAGATGATTAACAACTTCAATAGTCTTTGTGAACTGTTCGGCAAAAAGGTTTACTTCGTTGTCTTGGAGTTTAAGATTGGCTAGCTTGCCGATTTTCTTGACCTCGTCTGGTGTAACCGTGACCGTATGCAT
>Ga0075582_136_pt1 | contig 7144 bp, 8 predicted proteins | sample RifGroB1_FD_68343 | JGI IMG/M metagenome (GOLD analysis project Ga0075582, IMG submission 68343) | candidate division WWE3 bacterium GW2011_GWB1_42_6 | reverse complement strand
GGGTTTACTTATTTTTACACCTCAGTTGTTTTTAATCCTGAAAGGATTTCCGAGAATTTACAAAAGTCAGGCGGTTTTATCCCAGGTATTCGACCGGGGCCGCAAACAACAAAATACCTAAACGGTGTCCTTAACAGGATAACTCTTGTCGGAGCAGTATTTTTAGGTTTAATAGCGATACTTCCGTCTTTGTTTCAGAATGTCATAGGAGTTGCAAATTTGGCAATTGGAGGAACGGGGATATTAATCGTTGTGTCTGTTGTTTTGGAATTAACGCGAGAGATGGAGGCGCAACTTGTAATGAAGCGTTATGAGACATACCTGAGGTAGATATGAATATCATTCTTCTTGGATCACCGGGGTCGGGTAAAGGTACTCAAGCAGAAATGCTTGCCAAAAAGTTGGATTTATTTTGTTTGCAGACGGGAGATTTATCAAGGGAATGGGCAGAAAAGGATGCAAGAATAAATGCAATAGTTGACGGCGGAAAACTGATTCCCGAGAAAGAAATGACTGAGTATGTTATGAAATATTTAGAGGAGAAAGTTCCGAGCGGAGCAAACATTCTCTTTGAGGGATTCCCAAGGTTTATTCCTCAGTATGTTGAATATGAAAAGTGGCTTGCCTCGAAAGGGCAAAGGATAGATGCTGCGAAGATGTTGCGATAAAAAGATTGTCCTCGCGAAGAATATGCGAGAAGTGTGATGAAGTTTATAACTTGATTACCAATCCGCCAGAGACCCCCAATGTATGCGGGAAATGCGGAGGAAAACTTGTTCAAAGGGAGGATGACAATGCAAAGTCGATTAAGGTTAGATATCAATACTATCATGAAAACACGAAGAAACTTATAGACTATTTAGATGAGAAAAGTATATTGATAAGAGTAGATGCCGATAGAGAAATAAAGGTAGTTTTTGAAGATATTTTAAATAAGCTGGGGATAAAAAATGGTTAATCGAATTGTTATTAAAACCTCTGAAGAAATGAAAATAATGGCAGAGGGGGGAGCTAAACTTGCGAGGGTAAAGAACAGTTTAAAAAAGGAAATTAAAGCCGGAGTAAATGCGAACGATATCGAGAGTTTGGCAACTGAGCTTATCATAAAAAAAGAAGGTGCAAAACCTTCTTTCAGGATGGTTCCCGGATACAACTGGACAACTTGTGTAAATATAAATGGGGGTGTTGTTCATGGGATTCCTAAAAAAGAGATAGTATTTGAAAGAGGCGATGTAGTTTCGGTTGATGTCGGGGTTTTTTATAAAGGTTTCCATACCGATACATCTATCACAGTGGGAATTCAGGTAAGCAAGGAAAATCAGAAGTTTTTAGATACAGGTGAAGAAGCATTGAGACAGGCAATAAAAGCTACACGTACTGGAAATAGGATTTTTGATATTTCACAAGCTATTGAAAAGACTCTTACGAGGGGTGGTTACTCGCCAGTTAGAGCGTTGGTTGGTCACGGAGTTGGCAGAGAATTACACGAGGAACCTCAGATACCTTGTTTTGCGGATGAACTGCACAGAAGTACATCTCCCGAAATTATGAAGGGAATGGTTCTGGCTATCGAGGTTATGTATTCTCAGGGGTCGGGAGATGTCAAATTGGAAAATGATGGGTGGACAATATCAAGCTCAGATGATACAATAACAGCGCTTTTCGAGGATACAGTAGCAATAACTAAAGAGGGTTCAAAAGTTCTGACTTGAGGTAAAAGAAGCTAATTTGAAGTTAGCTTTTCTTTTTTGAAAGGCAAGTTTATTTGAGAATAGTATGAAAGGAAATAGTGGTTTTACGACTATTTCAGGAACGGTAACTGAAGCACTACCCAACACAATGTTTAGGGTAGAGGTTGGTGAAGGTCAGATTATATTGGCAACTTTGAAGGGAAGTTTAAGAAGAAGGTATGTGAGAATTTTTCCCGGAGATAAGGTTATTGTCGAAATGACTAGATATGATAAGGAAAGAGGACGAATTGTACAGAAATTAAGAAGTTAATTATATGAAATTTAGAAAATTTCATAGTACTGAATTCTCGTTAACTAGTGAACAAGTTCACAGTAACTCGAAATCATTATGAAAGTTAGCTCATCGGTTAAAAAAAGATGTAAAGACTGCAAAATAGTTAAGAGACATGGAGTGATTTATGTTATTTGCAGAAATCCCAGACATAAGCAACGTCAAGGGTAGCTTGGCACTGCGCTAAAGCGCATTGTAAACAGCGTCAGGGATGACGCTTAAAGCTTAAGGCTGCGCCAAAAGCAGCGTCAAGGGTAGATAGGCAAACAAAACTGGACTTAAATGGCAAGATTAGCGGGTGTCGAATTACAAGATAATTGGAGGTTAGAATATGCCTTAACGAGGATAAAAGGTATTGGGTGGGCGTCGTCTAGAAAGATTCTTTCCTCACTTAAGGTGGAGGGTAAAAAGAAACTTTCGGATGTTACATCAGACGAGCTTGCTAAAATTGCGGCAAAAATTGAGGAGAGCCCTATTGAGGGAGAATTAGTAAGGCAAGTTAGGGGTAATATTCAGAGAATGAAGACAATAGGAGCTTATAGAGGGTTGAGGCATGCCAGAAATCTTCCGGTTCGAGGACAACGGACAAGGCGTAATGCTCGTACAAAGAGAGGTAAAAGGAAGACGGTAGGGGCTTTTAAGAAAGATTTGCTTTCGAAGATGCAAACTCAAGAGAAAGGCAAAGAATAAAATATGGCAAATAAACAAAAAGAGACCAAGAAAAAAATCCGAGCCGGGTATAAAGGTGAAGGAAAGGTTTATATTTCGGCGTCTTTTAATAACACTATAGTTACCGTTTGTGATGATTCGGGAAACGCTTTGGGTTGGGGGTCTTCCGGAAACGCTGGATTTAAGGGAACCAGAAAATCGACTCCATTTGCAGCTACCACTGCCGTAGATAAAGTTTTGAAAAAAGTTAAAGAGAATAATGATTTGTCCGAAGTCGAAATTTATGTAAAAGGGCCTGGGCCAGGTCGCGATGCTGCGCTGAGGGCTATAAGGGCAGCAGGAGTTAAGATAGCCCTTATTGCTGACATTACGCCTATTCCACACAATGGGCCGAGGCCAAAAAAGAAAAGAAGGGCTTAGAAAGTACGATAAAGAAATAGAAAGCAAAAAATATGGGAAGATATACTGGACCTAAAGATAGATTATCAAGACGCGAGGGAGTGGACCTTTTTGGAAAAGGAGGGAAATTAACTCGCCTGAATGTTCCACCAGGAATACACGGTCCGAGAGGTTTTCATACGAAAAGCCAGTATGGAAGACAGCTGAGGGAAAAACAAAAAGTTAAAAGGATGTATGGGCTAATGGAGCACCAATTTAAGAATTATGTTCAGAAGGCTCTCAAATCTAGGGGAAATACGGGAGAGATGCTTTTGAGTTTACTCGAAAGACGGCTTGATAATGTAATATACAGACTTGGGTTCTCGCCAACTCGGTCGTCTGCGAGGCAACTGGTTTCACACAGACAGATTTTAGTAGACGGCAAAAGGGTCAATATTCCGTCTTGTCAATTAAAGGTTGGGGATACGATCCTTGCCAAAGTAGTACAGTCCGAAAATCAGCAGGGCTACATCGTTTTGTCCCTGAGAAAGGCCGAAAAAGATAAAAAGTGGAAGGGCGCAGAAGATGCCCTCGCCAGCGGTTCTATTCTAGAAGCGACCATTATCGAATACAATAAGGGCGGTCTTTTGTGCGACTGTTTGGGGTTAAGAGGATTTATTCCGCTTTCTCACCTCGATAGAAGTCATTTTGCCAACGATATTGCGAAATTTGCAGCCGGAAGCGAGGCTGAGTTGAAGGAATCCCTGAAAGCCCTGGCCGGAAAGGTTATAAAGGTGAAAGTTATAGAACTGGATCCTTTAAAGAATCGCTTCGTTTTATCTGAAAAAGACGCTATGAGCACATATAGTGACGAGAGCAGGGAAAAAAGGTTGCAGGAAATTGCATCAGGTACGACCCTGGAAGGTATTGTGACGGGAATAATGCCGTTCGGTGTCTTTATAGATCTCGACGGAGTAGAAGGTCTTGTTCACATCAGCGAAATAGCTTGGGAAAAAGTAAACAACCCCTCTGCGTATTTTTCAGTTGGTAAGACAGTTAAAGTTATGGTTTTAGGCATCGACGAGCAGAGCAAGAAGCTGGCTTTGAGCGTAAAAAGGCTTACTCCTAACCCGTGGGAAACTGTGGAAAAAAGTTACCCGGTCGGAACCAAAGTTAAAGGAATTGTAAGCAAAGTTGTTCCTTTCGGAGCTTTCGTAACGATAGAGAAAGGGTTGGACGGCCTGGTACACGTGTCCGAAGCCGCGGGACCTTTGAAAGAGGGCGAAGAGGTGGAAGCGATTGTTATACAGGTTGATGGTACCAATCAAAAACTTGCTTTAAGCACAAGACAGCAATAATTAAGTACTTACTCAGTAATCGAACTTTGGTCCCCTGCCCGTTCCGGCAGGGGACTTGCAAATAATGCTAATAGACAGACTTACACAAAGAGCAAAATCGGTTCTTCTCAAACTTCCTGAAAAGGAGAGCATTTCTAGTGCTAAAGTTCTTGCTGCCATAACGGAAGAGAGCGGAATGGGTAACACTATCCTCCAGACGCTCGGAATTTATAACCTTAACAAGAGAAAAATGGTTTCTTTGAACGATCTTACACGTGAGGCTTTCGTTCAGGCAGCTAATTTTGAGCATATGTACGTAGGAACCGAGCATCTGATGCTGGCGCTCTTCAAAATGTGTGATTCTCCCGACTTTAGCCGCCTGCGTTTCGAACTCATAAAATTGAGCGTTTTCCCTAACACCGTTAAATCCATAGATAAGAACAAAAAGACCCCGATCTTGGACACTTTCGGTGAAAATCTCAACCAGAAAACCATGAGAAACATGGACAAACCTCTTGTTTACAGGACGGTTTATGAATCTCTTGTAGCGTCGCTCCTTCTAAAAAATACACCTAATGTTTTAATACTCGGGGAAGCCGGCGTAGGGAAGAGGGCGCTTGTCGAACTTTTGGCCAGGAACATTTCAGCTTTGGATGTTCCTCCTGCACTAGTAGGCTACCAGGTAATAGAGTTCGATATGCTGGCCTTTATGACAGGCCTTATGAATAAGAGCGGCGTAGAAACAGGACTAGCGCAGCTGTCGGATGAACTTAGGTCCCTGAACCGTGTAATACTTTTTATTAAAAACTTTCAAAATTCATTCTTTGCTACAGCCATGGGATTTTCCATGCCTATTTTTTACTCAATGTTTAAGTCCGCTTTGGACAATTCGGATATAAAAATAATAGCGACTATGTCCTCTACCTTATACGAAAAGCTCGGAGCCGATAACGAACACATTCTGGAAGACTTCGGGACTGTAGAAGTCATAGAACCCACTGAGAAGGAAACTCAGAAAATACTTGAGAGTACTGCGCTGTACCTGAGCGAGTTTCACAATGTTGATATCACAAAAACAATGGTCAACCTCATTTACAAAAAAGCCAAAGAACTTGAAAGCGACGACAAATTTCCGCAAAAAGGTGTAGACCTTATGGACCACTGCTGTACATACGTAATCCTCAAGAAGAGCAGAATACCCGAAAGTTATAAAGAGATGGTTGATAAGAGATTCGACGTTCTAGGACAGCTACAGACGACTCTGGATGAAGGTAAGTACGAGAAGGCGCTACACCTGAGGAAAAAGATAAAAGGCTACGATCAAAAATTATCGTCAAAAGAAGAAAAAATATTTATACCCGAAAAACGGCTGAAGATGACAACAGAGGATGTTACCGAAGCGGTATCGGTGTTTAGGGAAGAACGTGATCTTGATGATGACAAAGCAGGTCTAAAGAATTTGTCACTTCTTTCCGAAAAATTAAGGTCCAGGATAGTTGGACAGGATGAGGCGGTCAATCTGGTCGCAAAAAGTCTTGTCCGCTCGAGACTGGGGCTTCGATCAAGAAAGAGGCCCATCGGTAATTTCTTGTTTCTCGGTCCTACAGGTGTGGGAAAAACTGAAATGGCTAAAGTTTTAGCTGATTTATTTTTCGGCTCGAAATCTCTAATCAGACTAGACATGAGTGACTTCTCGGAGAAGCATAATGTTGCTAGATTGGTAGGTGCTCCCCCGGGGTATGTCGGTTACGGTGAAGGCGGGGAACTGACATCAAAAATTGAGGCAAAACCGGACAGCGTAGTGTTGTTCGACGAGATAGAAAAAGCCCATCCGGATGTTTTGAACGTCCTACTCCAGATAATGGAGGAGGGGGAGCTTGTGGATGCGAAAGGTACAACATTCGACTTTTCCCGCGCTGTTGTCATACTAACGAGTAACTTAGGTACGGAAATATTGCATAACAATGAGATAGGTTTCGAGGAAAAATTCATTAGTGACAAGTCGGTTGAAGGAAGGCTCAGAAATAACTTAAAAAAGATACTGAAGCCCGAGCTTATAAATAGGTTCGATGAAGTCATTATTTTCAAGCGGTTGCTTAAAGACAGCCAGCTTAGAGTACTGGAATTACTCACAAAGGAAATAAACGTTACACTTAAAGCCCAAAACATCACTTTAGTGGTGTCCAAGGAGGTCAAAGATTACCTTCTGGAAAAAGGCGGCTCTCTCGAATACGGAGCCCGTGCTTTAAGAAGAACGCTGGAAAAGGAACTGATCGACTCTTTGGCTGAATATCTCCTGCACCACGAGAAAAGGCCGTTGTCACTTTGTGCCTCCATGTCAGACGGGAAAATTACTATTTCCGCGAAAAAGGCCAGAAATTGTTAAGATATTAGTATGCCTAAGATAAAAACGGTATACACATGCCAGAACTGTAACTACCAGAGTTCCCAATGGGTCGGGCAGTGCCCCCAGTGTCACGAATGGAATTCTTTTATCGAAGACGTAGTGGCAGTAAGCTCCGGTTCAAGATTAGGTTCCCGCGCGGGAAAAAGTAGCGCAGCGGCTACACCCGTACAGCTATCGAAAATTTCCACCAAAAATATTAAGAGACTTTCTTCCAACATATCCGAGTTCGACAGGGTTCTCGGAGGCGGTTTTGTCCCCGGTCAAGTTGTCCTGTTGGCGGGTGAGCCCGGTATAGGGAAGAGCACACTTCTTACAGATATCGCAAAAAGTT
>Ga0075582_130_pt1 | contig 7606 bp, 7 predicted proteins | sample RifGroB1_FD_68343 | JGI IMG/M metagenome (GOLD analysis project Ga0075582, IMG submission 68343) | candidate division WWE3 bacterium GW2011_GWB1_42_6 | reverse complement strand
AGCATGGGTAAATGCTACAATAACTTCGTGGTTTCCTCAAATCTAAAAGAAAAACTCAAGAGATTGCCTACAACACCGGGGGTCTATATTTATGAAGACTCCGGAGGCGAAATTATATACGTCGGTAAGGCTAAAAACCTTAAGTCACGGGTATCTTCCTACTTTGGTCTGAACCTAAATAAAAATTCTAAAACCTTCGCGCTTGTGGAGAACATCCACGATTTGAGAACTATAGAAGTAGAAAGTGAGTTGGAGGCCTTAATACTGGAAGCCGAACTAATAAAAAAACATTTGCCCCAGTTTAACATCAGTCTAAAAGACGATAAGTCCTATTTATACGTTGGGATCAGGCCGGAAAAAGTTGATGTAGATGGAAAGCCTATCAATGTTCCAAAGGTTGAAACGTTCAGAAAACCCGACACCCGAAAGTTTCAGTACCACTACGGCCCTTTTCCGGATGGAGGCACAGTGCGGCAGTTAGTAAGAACGCTCCGTAAAATATTTCCTTTCAGGGATTGTAGCGTCAATAAATACGAGAAGTATAAAAAGTTGAAAGCGCCGTGCTTGTACGGTCATCTTGGCTTATGCCCGGCTCCCTGTGTAAACGGTATGGCCGTCTTACCGGCATATCGAAGTAATATTAGAACAATAAATAGCATCTTATCAGGAAAAACATCCAAATTAATCAAAGCTTTGGAGAAGCAGATGAAAAACTTTGCTTCTGTAGAGAACTTTGAAAAAGCAGCAGAAATTCGAAACACGCTTCAAAAATTTAAATATGTTAGACAGAGCTTCCGACTTCCGGGAGAGTATATAGAAAACCCCTACTTGCTGGATGATCTGGCAAGATCGGCGCTGGAAGATTTGGTCAAAATAATACCGGTACTTAAACAAATACCTTCAAGAATAGAGTGCTACGACATCTCAAATATTTCCGGAAAAGAAGCAGTCGGATCGATGGTAACAGCCGTTAACGGAAGAATCGAAAAAAGGGAGTACAAAAGATTTAAGATACGAACAAAAAATACTCCCGACGATTTTTATATGATTTTTGAAGTTTTATACAGAAGACTTTCACACGAGACCGATAAAAAGAAAACCAGTTGGGGTCTTCCTTCACTCATTGTTCTCGACGGCGGAAAAGGGCAGTTATCTTCGGCCATGGCTGCGATGACCAAATTAAACTTGAATATTCCGATGATTGGGTTAGCCAAAAAGGAAGAAACGGTTGTATATTACGACGGAGTTTTTCATGAGATTGTTCCCGGAGTCAATAACCCCGGCATGAGACTCTTGATAAATCTCAGGGACGAAAGCCATAGGTTTGCTCAGAGATACCACCATATGCTAAGAAGCAGGAAAATCTTTGGTTCGGCTGAATAACACGCTATAATTTAAAATATGAGGGGCGTAATAAAGAACCTAACGTATATTTTGATTTCACTTTTTTCCGCCAACTATGTTTTATCGTCCTTGTTTTATGGTGACGATCCGAAGACGTTTATAATAGTAGCTTTTGCGTTGAGCGTTTTGTTTTATTTGGGTAAACCCCTATTGGCCACTTTTGGGTTACCCACAAAAGGCATCGGATTTTTGTTTATCGCGACAATATTAACAACGCTAACTCTTTATGTTCTCACTATTTTTTTGCCGGATTTTACATTAAGAGAGACGACTTTGTCGGATTTGATTATTTTTGGCTTTATGCTACCATCGAAAAGCCTTACAGCCTTTTGGTCTGCCCTATTTTCTGCTTTTATTATCTCAATGGTATATACTTTCTTCGAGTGGCTAAGCGGCTCTAAAAAATAATATGATGTCGATACTTAAAATAACACAGGTAATAATTTCTATAATTCTGGTACTTCTGATCCTGGTTCAAACGAAAAATGCCGGACTTTCTTCCGGTCTTAAAAATTCGTTTACTGCCTACAGGTCATTAAGAGGTGCGGAAAAGGCAGTATTTATCTTAACTGCCGCATTAGGAGTTCTTCTTGTAGCAAATTCGTTTTTGCTAATCAAACTATCCTGACATGAGCACAGCTATAATTGAAGGTGGCTCTCCTTTACTGGGCACCGTTCAGGTTTCAGGTACAAGGAATTCGGCATTAAAATTGATGGCCGCGGCAATGTTTTCAAATGACGACGTAATTCTCCAGAATGTTCCTAAAATTGACGCAGTAGAGGATGATATACAAATGATTCGTGCTCTCGGCGGGAAAGCCGATTGGGCCGGCGCCGGCAGGCTTATTCTCAACGGGTCCGGAATCACTTCTTATGAAATCCCTCTTGATCTGGGATCTAAGTACAGAACCTCTTTACTTATGGCACCCCCCTTACTTTTTAGGTTTGGTAAGGCTTCCGTTCCTAAATATAAGACAGGCTTAACCGTACCCAGACCTGTAAACAGAATTTTGGAGGTGTGGAAAACATTAGGTGTGACAATTGACGAAGACGAGAATTATTATTTTATTTCTTCTGCAAACGCTATTTCCGGGCATGTTAATTTTAAAATTCCCAGTCACATGTCAACAGACGCACTTATTATGACAGCAGCATTTCTTCCCGGAGAAACTGAAATAAATAACGCTTCGGAAGAATGCGAAATAGACGATCTTATAGAACTAATGAATGCTATGGGAGGTGCTGTGGTGCGCTCGGAGCCGCGTGTAATAAAAGTGAACGGGGTAAATGTGTTTAAAGGGGCATCCTTGGAAGTGCAGCCTGACAAAACTGAAGCTGTTATTTTCTCTATCGCGGCTTTAATTACTAAGGGAAATGTCGTTATCAAGAACATCAACAGGAATGTAATGGTTCCGCTGGTTAATTTTTTAACAAAAGTAGGAGCCAGGTACGAATTTGAGCAGAATTCAATTAAGATATGGCGGCATGACGAAGAACTCCAAGCTACGAACCTTACTATTGCGCCCACACCGGGCTTTGTTCCCGATTGGCAATCGTCCGCAACGCTCCTTTTGACGCAGTGTAGTGGTACATCTTATATACACGACACTGTATACACAGATAGGTTTGGTTACGTGAAAGATCTAAATAGGATGGGAGCAAAAATTGAACTGTTGAAACCCTCCGAAGCAGGTATAATCTCAGTCGTTAGTGATGATACGTACGATACCGAAAGGTTAGGAGAACCATACACAGTTGCAAAAACTGTAGGTCCTGTAAAATTAAAGGGAGAGAAGCTAAACATAACAGATTTCAGGTACGGTGCGGTACACGTTTTAGCCGCACTTATCGCCGAGGGCAGAAGTGAAATTGAAGGCACAGACGTACTTGATTGTTACATAGAAAATTTTACGTCAAAGCTTAAAAATTTAGGAGCAAAAATATGGGATCAGCGGGAATAATGTTGGATTTATTATTTTTATTTGCTGCGGGGTTGTTATCTTTCATTTTGTATCCTATATGGATAAATTTTGTGTATAAATTTCAAATGGGAGAAGAAGTACGTGTAGATGCCCCCAGGACACACTTAATGAAGATGGGTACGCCTACAATGGGGGGTTTAGTGCTGGTTTCTGTTGTTGCAGTTTTGACATTATTATTTAACCGCTCCCGCACACAAACCCTATTACCGATCTTTGTTGCTCTCATAGCAGGATTACTCGGGCTTTTCGAAGATTTCACAAAGGTTTACAGAAGGTCAGGACTCCCCGGTTTTTTTGAGTATCATTTACGGGGTTTATTTAAGAAAAAGAATAGTCGACCCAAAGGATTGCTCGGCGTAGTTCTAAAACCGTGGCAATATTTTAAGGAATTCTGGCGTGTTGTGGGGAGTACAGACGCCAGCGGTATGCAGACTTACAAGAAATTTATAGTTCAGGGTCTAATCGGCGGTTTTGTAGCTTACTGGGTCTATTTTAAGCTTGGGTGGGATTATCTCTGGTTTCCTCTCGTTGGCGATGTTCATATAGGTTTTTTATACCCCATCGTTGTTTTTTTACTTTTTATCGTAATTTTGAACGCGGTTGCCTTTTCTGACGGGCTGGATGGCCTCGCAGGAGGATTATCTCTTTTCGCTTTCCTGTCCTTTTGGGCAGTGTCCAGAGTGCTTGAATACAACTCTATTGCTATTTTCTGTGCCACTTTTGTGGGAGCTCTTTTGCCCTTTCTATACTTTAATGTTTACCCCGCGAGGATATTTATGGGAAACGTAGGTTCGCATGTTCTGGGGGGCACCTTAGCTTTGTTGGCGGTTTTTCTTCACCGCGAAGTAGCATTTATTGTAATCGGCGCCGTGTTTTTATTTGACGGAATAAGCAGCCCCTTACAGCAGCTTTCGGTAAAAATTACCGGAAAAAGATTATTCCGCTATGCCCCGGTGCATCACCATTTTGAGTTGCTCGGTTGGCCGGAAACAAAGGTTACATTGAGATTTTGGTTATTCGGCGCCTTTTTTGCTTTTGCCGGTATTTTCATTGCCCTAATGTAACGCTATGAAATCAAAAACTGTTCCCACAATGAGTAAAAAAGATAGGTCTTTCGTATTGCTAATACTGGGTTTTTTACTCTTCGGCATAATTATTATCGCTGATTCCACAATTATTCACTCTGACAGTCTTTACAACGATCCATATAGATTTGTTTTTTTACAAATCGGGTGGGTGTTAATGGGCCTGGCAGGATTCTTTTTTTTCTACAACCAGGATTACAAAAAAATTGACAAAATTACGGCATTTATGTTTGGAGCAAACATACTGTTTCTCCTGTTACTTGCTTTCGTTGCGCTGCTTCCGTGCTCATCGGATATATTTTTTGCTCCTTGTATAAACGGGGCTAATAGATGGTTTTATCTAAACGCTCCTCCCTTACCGAAATTACCCTTACTTGGTGTTGCGGGCTTTCAGCCCGGTGAGTTGGCAAAACTAACGCTAATAATGTACCTAAGTGTAATGTTGCCTAAAAAAATTCAGGAAAACCAAAACGTCTTTAGTTTGTACGCAGTAGCTACAGGACTGCTCTTTCTACTTATAATAGCTCAGCCCAACATGTCCACAGCTGTCATGGTTGCGGCTATAGGAACCGTCGTGTATTTTTCCTCCGGAGCCTCGATAAAACCTTTGTTATTAGCTTCTCCGGCGTTGGTGTTATTAGTTGTTTTACTGATATTAAGCTCCCCATATAGAAGAGAAAGATGGCTCACTCAATTGAAAGGTTTCGACACTACCGACAGGGCCGAAGGATACCATATAAAACAGGTTCAAATAGCACTTGGTTCAGGCGGACTTTTTGGAGTTGGGTTTGGGCAATCACGGCAAAAATATTATTACCTTCCGGAAGTTGCCTCCGATTCAATATTTGCAATTATCGGTGAGGAATTCGGATTCTTAGGCACGGCCTTAGTAATAATAGCTTTCTCTTATCTAATCTACAGGGGTTTTGAGATAGCCAAGAACGCAAAGACACAAAGAGGAAGACTGTTAGCCTCCGGCATTACTTCCTGGATTGGCCTTCAATTTTTCGTAAATATAGGGGCAATGACCCAACTGTTGCCTTTGACAGGTGTCCCGATACCGTTAATTTCGTACGGAGGCTCAAGCATGGTTTTTAGTTTGATGGGACTCGGTATTTTAGCTAATATTGGTAAGGATAACTCAAAATGAAAATTGTAATTACCGGAGGACATCATAGCTCGGCTCTGCCTGTTATTGAGGAATTTAGATCGAAATACCCCGGTACGGAAATCCACTGGTTTGGTCACAGGCGCTCTGCAGCCAGTGATAAGCATGATTCCTTGGAATTTAAAGAAATTACTAGTCTTAACATTCCCTTTTACGATCTTAAAGCGGGAAAAGTGTATAAAACATTTAATATTATACGGTTGCTTAGGGTTCCGCTAGGTTTTCTACAAGCATGTAAGTGGTTATTAAAAATAAAACCGGATGTAATTCTTTCTTTTGGGGGTTATCTTGCGGTGCCTACTGTTATCTCGGGGTGGTTTCTCGGTATTCCCTCTATTACACACGAGCAAACCGTGGTAGTAGGTTACGCTAATAAACTTCTCTCTAAATTTGTTAAAAAAATATGTATTGGCTGGAAGGATTCGGAGAAGTTTTTTCCCGCAAGTAAGGTAATATACTCCGGGGTACCTCTCAGAAAATCGGTGTTTGAAATAGGCTCCGATTCGTTTAATTCCGATAACAACCTTCCGACTATCTATATAACTGCCGGTAAAGCTGGCTCACATACAATAAATGAAGTTGTTAAAGAAGCACTCCCCGAGCTTTTGTCTATATGCAATGTAATACACCAAAGCGGAGATCACTCAAAATTTAATGACTACGATCAGTTGGAAATGATTTATAAGGAGGTGGGTGGTTTGGCTAACGGTAAATTATATCTAAGGAAGTTTGTTATGGATGATGAAATCGGAGAAGCGTTCAACAAAGCATCCGTAGTAGTATCAAGATCGGGAGCGCACACCATAACCGAGCTTTTGGCTTTAGAAAAACCCTGTGTTTTAATTCCTATACCGTGGGTCAGTCATAACGAACAAAAAGAAAATGCTTTAATACTTCAAAAATATGGGTTGGCTGAGATACTGGAGGAAAAGGACTTGAACGAAGGTAGTTTATTTGCGTCGGTCACAAAAGTATTGGGGCACCTTCAGAATTACAAACTTAACGATGGGGGAGCAGCAAGTGCGGTGAATCTTAAAGCGCCGGAAATAATTGCATATGAAACCTATGAACTCGCGGATAAACTCGCACAAAGTAATACCAAGTAGGCGCCCGATTTCTAAACAGACCAGCGGGAACCAGCTACTACTTAACAAAATAAAAAATCGTCATAGAGGAGTAAAAAGTCCGCGGGTAATAGCGAGAAAGTATAGAGCGCCCATCAATATCCTTCTGATTTTACTTATCTTAGGCTCATTTAGTTACCTGTCCTATAAATATGTATATCTTAACCCCAGGTTTACAGTTAAGAGGGTTTCTATTGTCGGGGGTGGGAAGTTCGTTAACCTGGAGGATTTTAGAACAATTACGGAACAAAAAGTTGTAGGGCAGAGTATATTTTCAGTTGACGCAAAGGAGTTAGAGCGGACGTTGAAGAGCAATTTTCTTGGGGCAAAAAGTGTAGATGCATCTTTGGATTACCCCGACGCCTTGGTAGTAAAAATAGAAGAACGGTTACCTGTTGCCGTAATAACTTCGGGAGAAAAAACAGCAAATCACTATCTAATAGACACCGATGGGTATATCCTGGGCGAGGTATCAGATGAATTTATGGGTCTTCCGGAAATAATATACGAAGGAGAGATACGGGTTGGGGATTTTCTGGAAGCCGGGATTGTCCCTGTAAGTATCGAGATACTGTCGGAGATAGGTAAAGCGGGATTGAACATCAGTAGCATAAGTTTCCGGGAAAGGTACTCACGGCTGCAACTGGGTTCTACCGATGTCTATTTAAGCAATACCAAGGACGTGGGGAGCTCTGTTCAAAAACTCGAAAAACTATATAAAAATCTTACTCTTGAGGGAAAAAAGGTAATAAAAATTGATTTACGTTATGATAAAGTAATAGTATTATATGAGTAGCTTTTAACCACATTATGCCCAAAGAAAAGATAATAACAGGAATAGAC
>Ga0075582_146_pt1 | contig 8306 bp, 8 predicted proteins | sample RifGroB1_FD_68343 | JGI IMG/M metagenome (GOLD analysis project Ga0075582, IMG submission 68343) | candidate division WWE3 bacterium GW2011_GWB1_42_6 | reverse complement strand
TTTATGAAAGCATTGTCAGTGCTTTTTTGACTCCCTCAGCCAATTTATCAACATCCGAAAAGTCATTATATATGTAGTAGGACGCCCTCACTGTAGCGGGTAATCCTAATTCTTTGTGTAAAGGCATTGCACAATGGTGGCCCGACCTTACGGCAATACCGGAACTGTTTAACACCGACGCAATATCGTGAGCATGAACTTTTTCAGAATAGAACGAAATAAGACCTGTTCTTTTTTCCGGATCTAAAGGTCCCAGTATTTTTATTCCTTCTATTGCCGCAAGTTTTTCAACTACGTACTTACTCATTTTAATTTCATGTTCCCTGACATTGTCCATGCCTATAGCCGATAGATAATCGATGGCGGCGGCAAGTCCGATTGCGCCCGCAGCGTCCGGTGTCCCGGCCTCAAATTTTTCAGGTGCTTCTGCCCAACTCGCATCGGTAAGAGAAACTTCTTTTATCATCCCGCCTCCGAACTGAGAAGGAACCATTTGCCCCATCACACTTTTCTTGACGTACAAAACACCGATCCCCATTGGTCCCAGCATTTTGTGTCCTGAAAAGGAGTAAAAATCACATCCCAGACTCTGCACATTAACCGGCATATGAGGAACTGCTTGCGCACCGTCAACACAAATTAAAGCCCCAACTGCATGTGCCATTTTTGAAATTTCTTTTATATCTGTAACCGTTCCCAAAACATTTGAAGCGTGCGCGATGCACACTAGTTTCACATCGGAAGTTAAAGCATTTTTAAATTCGGCCATATCAACGACACCCTCGGCTCCCGTTTTTATAAATTTAAGTTCTGCCCCGGTGTTTTTTGCCACAATCTGCCAGGGAATCAAGTTGCTGTGATGTTCAAAATTTGTAAGCAATATTTTGTCGCCCTTTTTCAAATTCGGGACACCCCAGGAAAAAGCTGCCATGTTAAGCGACTCGGTTGTCCCGCGCGTAAAGATAATTTCTTCCGGGTAAACTGCGTTTATAAAACGTGCTACCGTCTTGCGGGAGTTATCGTACATTTCCGAAGCCTCTTCGCTCAAAGTGTGGATTCCGCGGTGAACGTTAGCGTTGTGTTCCATATAATAATCCTTTATGGCGTCGATAACCTGCAAAGGCTTTTGGGTCGTAGCTGTGTTATCCAAGTAAACAAGGTCGTTTAAACCTATTTTGCGCGTAAGTATCGGGAAATCTTTTTTTATCTTTTCTATGTCCATGGTATTAAGATTTTACCCCCGTGAGGACTTTTTCTCTAACGTCCCCGTCTTCAATTTTCGCCACCAAACTTTCAAAAAAACCTTCAACAATAATTTCTTCGGCTTCTTTTTTTGTAAGCCCCCGGCTTCTGAGGTAATAAACATCGCTTTCGCGGACCCTTCCTGTCGTTGCTCCGTGAGAGGCTTTAACATCATCGGCTTCAATTTCTAAAATAGGGCGGGTGATGTTTTTCGTGCCCTCCCCGATTACTAAAGTTTTGTTATTCAGGTAAGAATTTGTTTGAAAGGCTTTTTTTGCAATAATTATTTTTCCCACATAGTTGGAGGAAGATGAATCTTCTAAAGCTACAAAGTAATTTGTTACGCAGGAAGTATTGGGAACCAGATGACGTGAAGTAGTAGTTAATTCTATCGATTGTCCCTCGTGCATTTTTCCCAACACTACAATTTCACAGTTAACGCCTTCCTTTTCAAAGCTAAGTTCGAGGTTCGTTACTCCGGTAGAATCTCCCGGTAATACATAAACATACTGAGTGTCTTCAACGGGAGAAATCGAAATATTTTTATTTTGTTTGAGTAATAAACTTTTCATTACCCGACGCTCCCTTCCATTTCAAGTTCTATAAGTCTGTTCAATTCGACCGCGTATTCCATCGGCAACTCTCTTACAATCGGCTCGATAAATCCGGAGACAATCAAACCCATTGCCTCATTCTCGGTTAAGCCCCTGCTCATTAAGTAAAACAATTTTTCTTCGCCGATTTTACTGACGGTAGCTTCGTGTTCCACGTTCGCGCTACTCTCGTTAATTCTCATCGTTGGAAAGGTGTCCGTCGCAGAAATTGAGTCCAATATTAAGGCATCACATTCCACACGGGATTTAGAGTTGGGGGCCGCCAAAGTTACGTCTACAAGACCGCGGTAACTTGTCCTTCCTCCGCGTAAACTTACAGATTTCGAAACAATGCTGGAGGAGGTGTTGGGCGCCGCGTGTATCATCTTAGCGCCGGCGTCCTGGTGCTGACCTTTCGACGCATAGGCAATAGACAAAACTTCTCCCCGCGCACCCTCGCCGATTAAGTAGCATGAAGGGTATTTCATCGTCACCCTTGAGCCGAGATTTCCGTCGACCCATTCCATGACCGCATCTTTTTCAACCCGCGCTCTTTTTGTAACGAGGTTGTAAACATTGTCGGACCAGTTTTGAATGGTCGTGTATCTAAAACGGGCGCCGGGCTTCACGATAACTTCCACCACTGCCGCGTGGAGAGAATCCGACGAATAAACAGGAGCCGTACAGCCCTCAACATAATTTGCAAAACTACCTTCTTCGGCAATTATTAATGTTCTCTCAAACTGTCCCATACTTTCCGCATTTATTCTGAAATACGCCTGAAGAGGGCGTTTCACGGTTACACCTTTGGGAATGTAAACAAATGATCCGCCTGACCAAACAGCGCTGTTCAAAGCGGAAAATTTATTGTCTGCCGACGGAATTACTTTTCCGAAATATTCGGAATTACTTTTCCGAAATATTCTTTAAAGATTTCCGGGTATTTTTTAAGCGCTTCGTCAGTGGATAAAAATATCACACCTTCCTCTTCAAGTTCGCCCATCAGAGAAGAATAAACAACTTCGGAATCATATTGAGCTTTTACTCCCGCAAGATATTCTCTTTCAGCTTGAGGAACTCCCAATCTATCGAAAGTTTTTTTAACGTTTTCAGGAACATCGTCCCACGTTCTTTTTTCCACGTCTCCGGGTTTAATATAGTAATAAATATTTTGAAAATCTATGTGTGAAAGATCGGCTCCCCATTCCGGCATCGGTTTTTTAGTAAACGCCTCGTATGCTTTCAATCTATACTCGAGCATCCATTCAGGTTCGCCCTTATTTTTTGAGATTTCTCTGATTACGTCTTCAGACAAACCTTTTTTAGCCTTCGAAAAAGGTACCTCCGGCATATTGAAACCAAACTTATCAGCATAGGTTTCACGGATGTCTTTTATTTGACTATTCTTCATGCTTTACTGCGGGAACATTCAACTCAGAACTGCTGTAACCGTACTCCTCAAGATGTGATGCCACTTCTTCTCCACCGGTCTTAACAATCTTTCCATCAAGCATTATGTGAACAAAGTCGGGCTTGATGTAATTTAAGATCCTTGAGTAGTGAGTTATGAGCAGTACGGAAGAGTTGTGCTCCTCAATTAAATAATTGACCGCGCGGGAAACAATTTTTATCGCGTCGATATCCAAACCGCTGTCGACCTCATCAAGAATAATAACTTTTGGTTCAAGCATCAGCATCTGTAACATTTCCATTCTCTTCTTCTCGCCTCCTGAAAAACCTTCGTTTAAAAAACGATCTGCGAAAGTAGGGTCCATTTCGAGAACCTCCATCTTCTTTGCCAAATACTCTCTAAACATTTTTGGGGACAATTTATCTTCATGTGATTTGTTGTGCAACATTCTTAAATAGCTGTACACTTTCACACCCGGTATCTCGCTCGGATATTGGAAAGATAAAAAGAGACCATTTTTAGCGCGTTCAGTAGTTTCAAGGTTCAAAATATCTTTTCCGAGAACCTGAACTGTCCCACCAAGAACACTGTAAGTCGGGCTCCCCATCAAAGTTTGGGCTAAAGTGCTTTTCCCTGAACCGTTACGTCCCATTAAGGCGTGAACTTCTCCGGCTTTAAGAGCAAGGTCGACACCCTTCAGTATTTCTTTTTGCTCAATACCGGACCTAAGATTTTTTATTTCAAGGGAATAAGACATTACGAAAGCTTTACCTTATTTAGAACACAATCACCGTTACGGGAAGGACACGTCCTTTTTATCGAGTAAAAAACTTCTTTGCCGGATTTATCGCTTTCAAGTAGCCCTGCCATCTTCATTTCCTTGAGGTGGTAAGAAATAGTCGGCTGTGTGAGACTTACAAATTCGACAATACCATTAACCGTGGACTTTCCGGTTTTCCTCAAATATTCAAATATTTTCATGCGTGACCCGACACCAAGGGTGCCGAAACACTTTACGCACGGCGCTACCTCCCGGGTGTTGCGTGTTAGAATATCTAGGTGAAAAAGATTAAAGCATTCTTCTATATAGCATACAAAAGTGTGGCATCCCCAAAATACTATAACGAAATCCTCAAAACACCCTTTGAGTTCTCGTTGAAGTACTACGCCGTTTTGGTTTTAATAGCGGCCATAATTACCACGGCCGGAACCTATTTTATTGAGGCACCAAAGATTAAAGACACCTTTCAAAATGCCTTGTCTGAGGCAGAAAAAGCGTACCCGGACGATATGGTTTTCACGATAAAAGCCGGGGTGTGGGAACTAAATAAGCCCCAGCCCTTGATAATACCTTTCCCCGGAAGATTAGAGGAAGGCGACAAAAAGCAATTGCCTGAAAACCTGGCCGTTTTCGACAAAGCAGGAACAGTCGAAGACCTTGAAAAATACGACACCGCTATTTTGGTGAATGAGAAAAATCTGTTGGTCAAAAAAGCCGGAGAACCGGGAGTTTACCCGCTTAAGGACATTCCTGATACGACGCTGGACAAAGGAAAGGTAGTAGGGGCAATCGGGAACGTCCGTAAGGTTTCGGGCTGGCTTCTGCCCTTGATATTGATCGTACCGGTATTTGCAGGACTTATGGTCTACTACGCTATTTTCAGAGGTCTTTACTTAGTAATGATAGGTGGACTCCTCTTATTGCTGGGAAAAGCGCTGAAGACCGCCGTCCCTTACAAAAATGCTTTTAGAATAGGGCTGCACGCCATGACTTTGCCCGTTCTGATAGATACGTTGACCAGCCTGATAAACCTGCAGTTGCCTGTTACTTATTGGTTTTTGGCGATAAATTTGGTTGTGGGGGTTCTTGTTTTGAGGGAGATTGGGAAAAATCCAGTCGAGGTTGTGACTCAAGAAAAGCTGTAATCTCCGCTAAATAGAAAAATAATCGGTTATTGAAGCCCCAAAGAGGTTATGTTAGTATTTCTGTGCTTCGTTCCCCTGTAGCTCAATGGTAGAGCGTCCGACTGTACGCCGAAATCCGCTGAACTTTTTAGCGGGATTGTGCAGCTTCCATCGGAGACGGTGGTTGAAAAATCGGGTGAACTCAGGGAAACCTAAATCTATCGTTTTTGCGGTGGACAAGGTAATCCTGAGCCAAGTTTGTGTATGAATAAGGCTAGACGTACACAAAAAGGTGCAGAGACTAGGTGATTACACCCTCGAGCGCCCGACATCTTACAGTGCTTTCGCACCGGAGATGATGAGATAGTCCATGCTGTTTGGAAACAAGCAGATAACATGTAATCGGCAGGTTGGTGGTTCGAATCCACCCGGGGGAGCCAATATACACTATAGGTTGACAATAACCTTATTCCAAGCTATAATAACCCCGTTAATAATCAAAACACTGATAGGAGGTAAAGATGAAACTGTTAAGTAAAGTAGTAAGGTGGGTCTTAAGTCTGCTTTTGTTATGGGGGATTTACACAGAAACGGGCCCGTGGACAACTACTGGTTTTTTTCGGTTCTTTCTTTTTTTTCTCATACAAAGCTACTTACCAATTCATAAACCTCTTTGGCAACCCCCAAAGTTCGAAAATCACCCCATCTAGCGAGCCAAAAATCCGTAACTTTACTAATAAGGGAGACTTAATTTCTCCGTTATATTATTAATCTCATCTTTTAAGGATCCTATGTTTATTTTTAAGTATTTGGACAATATCTGTATCCTCTCTTCCTTATCGATCTGCGCGTAGTACTTGTCTAAATCTCTATAAACCTCTAAAACTTTTTCTTTTGTGTCCAATTTTCCGATCGAACCACGATCATATAACTCATTTAGAAGAATTTTTGAAGTAACTTTTATAAAAGGATCATCGTATATTTCGGAAACGGCATCCGTATTATCATTTATTACGTTCTTTGAGAGACGGTCTTTCATCATATTAAAGTGTTGCTTAAATATATTTGTAGTTGGATTCCACAAAAACTCAGCCATCTGGGTGTATTCCTCTTTACTGTCGTTTATGTATTCATAATTGAGAATGTGAACGTATTCATGGAAAAATTTTGCTTCAGTAACATCGTAATCATCTTTAAATTCTTCTACACTTCCATTAAGTGCGTTTTTAAAAAAATTTTCATAGTATTTTGTTTCAATTTGGATAACGTCAGGACCTCCGCCTGAGGTATTTAGCACCTCAAGAGTATCCTTACGAGACACCGTAAACCGCACATTTGCTAACTTCATCTTGTCCGAAGCACTCTGGTCTAGTAGTTTGTAATAATACTCAATCGGAGCAACAGCAGCTGATAAATATACTAATTTGGGGTCAACTCCCGTTTTGTCCAAGAAATTTTGAGAATCAGTATCACCATAAGCGACGGTAGCTTTTTTCCAATAGGTCATTCCCAGACTACCTGATTCTAGTTCCACGTCCTCACAATAAATACATATATTTTCCTCTCTATCATAGTAAATATCTATAGGTGCCCCCATTTGTCTTTCCACGACATCCGGTCTAGCACCCATAACCTCACTAAGAAAACGGTGTTTATTTTCTTTATCTAACCACGGGATGTATTCCAAGTGTTGATTTAGCTTCTCAGCCTCTTGTGCAATTTTTTTAACTTCCGGGTTATTTAAAAATTCCGCGTTTTCCTGAGCTCCGTACATAGTTTCGTGCATAATAAAAGTATAATACCTAACGCAGGCTATCGACTATGAGTTCTGTTTGCATTTGTTGAGATGTTCTATAAACACGGCGAGTAAACTTCGTATAAAGTTCTGTATGAGGAGCCAAAATGTTAACTTTTCTTAACATAATAATTCCGAAGATAGTATAACCCGAGAATTCAATACTACCCTATAGTACTTGACATGCCTGCTTAAAACCGCTATTATTCATACACAAATCAGCAATATTCCATCTTTAAGATAGCCAAAATGGAGGCCATTGTGGAAAGAGAATTGCAAATTAGAATTGCACTGCGTTGGATTTTTGGATGGTGGTTAAATCTTTATGGGTGGCTCGCAGGTTATAGCCACTGCAGACAATGCAAATGCACCTGGAACTGGACTGAACACAAAGTGATTTACTATAACGCGTCGAGTGGCATGTTTCCAGTCTGCAAAATGTGCTTCGATCACCTTCCAAAGCAAAAGATTATCCGCTGGGCCCGTTACCTTGTAGAAGAGAGGTGGGGGAAAAACTGGGCGGACTATGAGAAAAAGGTTATTGAGTCAGTCGACATTCTCAAGGGCGGCTAGCATTATTTAACTAGCTCCAAAGGAATTGCGGCATCTTGCTGTTTTGGGAAACCGAGACACAAAAATCCCGACAATTACAGGCCGTATCTATTCGAAAACACTCGAGCTTCTCGAAAAACACCCGGAAGGCCTACACTGGTCAGAACTGATATCAAAAATTCTATCTTCTGACGGCACTTTTCACCCGAAAACGGTAAACGGGTGTGTCTGGAAACTTACCGAAAGATTTCCTGATAAAGTTTACAAACCATCTAAAGGGCTTTTCCAATTGTTGAAATATAAAAACCATAAGTAAAGTGGCAGGCACCGGGAAAGTATTATAATTCTTCACGATTTAGTACAATCAAAATATACGTAAAGGTTTCTCGAGTTTATTTATAATAATTGCCGTCCTCTTTTTAATTCCCCTGTCCTTTTATCTGGGAGATAGATTTTACAAACTACCTCAGAACAAAGAAAATCGAAATCAGCAAGTTATACCCAGTACCCCACCTCAAACTACAGATGAAAGCGACGAGGTCAATGAGAATAAAAAATACTTTGTCGGTGACTCCTGCGCACTAGGTGAAAACGAAATCTTTGTTATAAAAACAAACCGACCTTTAGGAATGACTTACAAGATTCCGAAAAATTATACCTACGAAAAAGTTAGTGAGGCAGATACGGCTGATTGGGGCATCACGCTGACTTCCCCAACCGGAATAATATATAACTTCTGTGTGGGTTGCCAGGATTTGCGTACATTTGATTTATGCGGAGGGCCTGGCTATCCCCAGTGTTCCGCCGG
>Ga0075582_127_pt1 | contig 8473 bp, 9 predicted proteins | sample RifGroB1_FD_68343 | JGI IMG/M metagenome (GOLD analysis project Ga0075582, IMG submission 68343) | candidate division WWE3 bacterium GW2011_GWB1_42_6 | reverse complement strand
CCCAAAACGCCGGTGTAAAAATGGAAAAAGGAAAGTTGGTTGTGACTCCGGAAAGTGAGGGTAAAAAGGTTTTGGACGATGCGTTACATTCCACTGTGGTAAAAGCTTTTGATAATTTAAGTTTTGGTGACAAAGAACTTCCCGGAAAGAAAATAGTACCGAAAATTACCGCTGTTGAAGTCACCGCCCTTCTGCCTCAGGCCGAAAAAATTATAAACAACGAAATTACCGTGAAAGATGGAACCAGGACATGGAAATTAACATCGGAACAACTTCTGGGATATATGACTTTTCAGCGAGACAAAGAAAGAAATCACGTCGAAATTGATTTGTCGGGGCCGCGGCTAGAAGCTTTTGCCACAGTGGAATGTAACGCATCGTCCGAAGAATTAGAACATGAGGTTAACGAGCTTCCCCGTGGCCAGGTTACGGGCATGGATGGTAAAAAAGTGACCGGATTTAAGTTAAGCAAAGAGGGAAGCGAGTTAGATAAAGACAAATTTATTATTGCCTTCCGCGATGCTTATTTTAATTCGAAAAACAGCTTAGAGATCCCTAAACTTGCTGTTTCCGGGCCTCTAGACAAAGATACGTATGGAATCCTTGAATTATTAGGGGAAGGAAAGTCAACTTACAAAGGTTCTGCGTCAGGTCGTATACACAATTTAACTTTGGCAGCTGAAAGAGCGAGCGGAGTCTTGGTAGCTCCCGGAGCAACGTACTCTTTGAACAATTCTGTAGGCGAAATTGATTCAAAAACAGGATACGACATTGCTTACATTATCAAAGACGGAAGAACTGTTTTAGGTTCGGGCGGGGGAGTTTGCCAAACTTCTACCACTTTGTTCAGAGCGGTTTTAAATTCAGGATTACCTATTGTGATGCGGTACCCACATGCGTATCGCGTTAGTTACTACGAGCAGGATCAGCCGGTCGGATTCGACGCGGCAATATACCAACCTTCGTGGGATCTCAGATTTAAAAATGACACCGAGAATTACATTCTGGTGCAGGCGGAAGCTGATGTAGAGAATTACGCATTGAAGTTTCAAATATTCGGTACACCCGACGGCAGGAAAGTGGCAATAACAGAGCCGGTAGTAACCAACCAAAGTCCTCCTCCTCCGGCTTTATACCAGGATGATCCAACGCTAGCTAAGGGTGTTACAAAACAAGTTGATTTTCCCGCGTGGGGGGCGAAGGTGACCTATTCCAGAACTGTAACCAGGGGAGAAGAAGAGTTGTTCGTGGATAAATTCGAGAGTAGGTACCAGCCTTGGCGTGCGGTGTACCTGGTGGGAACGAAAGAATAATTTAACGCCGTGCCATTTTCAAACTAACAATCGTATATTCATCATCGGGCTGCCTTGTTACTGTTATGGTGGCTATTAGATCTTGGTCGTTGTAAGTTGTAACGTAAATTCCATTTTCTCTTTTATCTGATTCCGGCGTCCAATTTTTATCACTAAAAACATTTTGGTAAAACGTCATGACTTCTTCGGGAGATTTTTTTGTTTGAAAAGTTGTCTGGTGAGAATCAAGAGTTCTGCTTGAGCATATTTTTTCCGAGCTTATGGGCATGGGAAGTTCTGCTTCTTGTGAAACTTGCGCACCTTTTACATCGCCGTTTTGAATTTTGGGATTATATTGCGTGAAACTAGCGTAACTCCCGGCAAAGGCAAGTATTAGAACTAAAAGTATTGGTATCAACTTTTTAAAATCTCCGGGCATTTTGTAAACTTATTATACACGATTACAAATGACAATTTGCGCAAGGTGTTAGTCAAAAAGCGGATTTGTTGGTAGAATTTGTGGGATTTATGCCGGGCGTTGCCTAAAGGATGCTTGGCCCCATCGTCTAACGGCTAGGACGGCGGATTCTCATTCCGTAAATCGGGGTTCGATTCCCCGTGGGGTCACCATGAACAGGTTCTTCACCGAGTATACGAGGTGGAGGTTCTGTTTATGTGATTCTCGCAAGGGAGCGGACTAACTTTAGTTATGTTCGACCATTGCGTAATGAAATGAAGCAATCGCTTTGATGGAGTCAAAATTCCCCGTGGGGTCACCAGAAAAGCGGGTATCACTTTGTGGTAGCCACTTTTTTATGTTCGGTTAGTTTTTTATTCATACCTCATTCATTATCCGGAACAAGATCCGATATTCCCAGAAGTTTTTTCTGCTCTTCTTCCCGTTCATACTGTTCCCTCTCTAATTTTGCCGTCCAGCTCTCTTTAGGTGTACGTTTGATTCTAGTTTTCTTTGGTGTTACCTCCGGTTCTACTTTCGGTGTCCCGTGAAGAATTAAATCCAAAACTTCAGCAGGGTATTTTTCTTTGGCTGCAAGATACTGCTCGTATGTTGCAAGCATGGCGTCTTCCGTTTTTATTTTATCCGGAGGATGCGCCATGATAGTCGTGTCTTCCAGCCATTTTTTAGTAGCCCTCGTTGCTACATCCATATGGCTAAACGGTTCTTCGTTTGACTCATCTTCGAGCTCTTTCTCAGCCTGCAAAACGTATTTTGCTCTTACATTGTTAATTCTTGGAAGTGGCTCTGTTGGCGCTGCCTCTGGAGCTACATCTGCAATAGAAGCTATCTCCTCTTTAGGTGTGGTGTCTTCCGGTTCTTCCGGAAACGCATCTAATTGTGTCCAATTTTCGTTCACAGAGTTTGAGTTGGTTTCGATCGTTTGCGCATTATCTTTTTGATAATTTTGAATACTACGACCGCCCCTAAAATTATCGGCAAGTACACAGCAAACCAAATTGCGAATGAACCGATGTCCTGGAGTGTTCCTAACATAGACCTAACCGCCTGTTTGAATATAACTTCAGGTCTCCACGGTTGCGCGGGGGTGTAAGGCAGACCAAGTTCGTCAGTTGAAATATAGATAGTAAGTTTACTGGTCTTGGTCGTCCCATCCATATACTGTAACTTTCCCTTATAGGAATCTATTTGGTTTTGTATCTGATCTAAGGCTTGTTGAACGGATAGCATTTCGTTTACTGTGGTAGCTTTGTCCAGTATCGCGAGCATTCTAGTTCTTTGAGCTTCGAGATCGCCCAAGCGTCTTTCAATATCTACGTATTGATCCGTAATATCGCGCCCGTCTACGTTCTCAGAAACGACTTTGATCGCAACACTTCTGAGATATTTTGACATTTCCTCGATCTTTTCAGACGGAACTCTAATTTGAAGGACGGCATTTTCTCCGTACTCTGTTCTACTGATGTTAGTGTTTACCATATACCCGCCCATAAGAAGGGTCTTCTCTTTTATCATTTCTACAGTTGGTGTTACGTCTTTCACCAACAAAGAAAAGTTCGATTCAACGACAACTTTTCTATCCGTAATGTCGGGTTGGGGAGCTGCCTCGCGGCCGTATTTATAGGCACCATTACTTAATCCCATCATTGGCGCGGTACCGTATGAATCAACTGCGTAACTTTCTTCAGTAGACATTCTCGTACTTCCACTTAACAAGGTTCTGGGAATTGAATTTAACACCCACCAACCTGCAACAATCAGAAGCAGGGTAAGCAATTTGTTTCTTTTTATCCAGTCAATAATTTTATTTATCATGGATTAATATTCGTACGTTGGGGATTTTGTGTCAAGGAAGCTCAAAGCCACTTTTTCTTGGGAAAATCTTTTACCTTTTCGACGGGTTTGGATTTTATTTTTTTAATAATTTTTTTCTCAGGTTTTTTGGTCAGGTGCTCTATTTCTTTTAATGTAGCGAAAATTCTAGCTGTAATGAGCTGCTCCTGTGAGACCCAATAATCATACGCAAAATTTTCCCTGAGATCTTTGTTTTCTTCGGCCGCTAAACCTTTTTCAAAAGTGGCTCCCTCGAGTTTTTTGCGTTGTTCTGATAGGCGCTCTCTCAGCCGTTCGACTTTTTCTTCAACGTTCATAAAGGGAATTTTATCATGTAGTAAGCGGGCGGAAAGATTAAATTAGTTTAAAACTGTGCAGGACGATTCCTACCGCAATGCTTAGGTTCAATGAGTCTACATCTTTAGAAAAGTTTATTTTTACGTTTTCACCAAGCGCCAGTTCTTTTGCCGAAAAACCTGAGGATTCGCTTCCGAAAACGAAAGAGCTTTTTTCAGGAGAGTTTAGTTTTTTTTGCGTAAGTTCCTCTAACGTGATGTTGCCTTTGGGGGTGAGTAAGAACAGCTCCCTTCCAAATTTCGTGGTGTAATCTGTCAGTTTATCGAAGTATTCAAAATTAACGGTAAACACACTTCCCATAGATGCCCTTATAACTTTTGGATCAAAAATATCTACGGCGGGACGGATGAGCGCTAGATTTTTGTATCCAAATGCGTGCAAAGTCCTTATTATTGTACCCAAATTACCCATATTTTCAGGATTTACCAGGACAACGTGGGGTTTGTCAGTTAACAACGGGGCTGAGTATTTTGAGAAACGAGCTCCTGCATAAACATTTTCTTTTCCGGAAAGTCTCATCAAAACCTTTTGTCCCTCCTCGACCCTTACGTTGTGTTTGTTAGCAAGTTTGGTAATTTCTTTGACTCCGGAATTGTTTTGTCCTTTTGGGTTTATGAAAACCTCGATAATACTTTCGGGCTTGTACTTAAACAGTTCGATAGTAGGATAAACGCCCAGGCAATAAGAATTCGATTGGTTTTTATCGTAATTTCTTAATTTCACTGCCTGAACTTAATAGAATTTAGTATGTTGTTTACGGTTGTTTTAAACTCGGCGCTGCCTTCTTTTACACCTACTACCACCAGTTCAGCTCCCTTCGGGCCCTCTGTGTTTACAAATATATAATAGGCGTCTTTCCAGCTATACCCCGTAACCTTTACCGCAGCTTCGCCGTTAAACGTGAAGTTTTCCTGGCTTCCATTTGGAGGGTATCCTTTAGCAGCGAAGAAGTCGTCGGACATCTTATTTATCTCGGTTTGTAAAAGACCGTCAAAAGTTGCTCCTCTTTGCACCGGTGTTACTGATATAACTACCCCGGCATCTTTTTGTGTTTCCTCACATACAGAAAGTATCACTCTGTACCGGGTATCTGTGGGCATCGGTACCAGGCAGTCATTTACGAGGTACGAAGGGTACTCAAATTTTACACCGCTTTGAACGTCTGACACCGATTTAAGGAACTCTGTAACTTCAAATCTTTGCGGGAGTAAGGTTATCGACTTGATTATCTCTTCAGTAATAATATCGTACTGCTGTCTAAACCCAACGTCTCCTTTGTAAAATTTAGAGACTTCAAAAAATTTACCACCGAAGTCTATATAGTGGTTTCTATAATAACCGTTACAATAGTCTATCTGGTAGTAAAGAGTATCGTACTCTCCCATCTTTCCGTCTGTTATTCCTGAGTAAATTGTTGATTCAGGGCACGTGGTTCTCATCGCTTCTAATCTAGTAGAAGCAAATTGATTCAGATCTCTTATTCTGGTCGAGAAGACAGTAATTGTTACTTTGTATCCTTCTAAAAATTCCAGGTTGTTATCTTTCGAATAAAGTACCTCAACCTTACCCTCACCTTTTTCTGTGTCGAAGGATTCCGTCAGGTTTGCTTCGACTGGATATTTGAAAGAAATTTGTAAAGTTGTGTTGGAATACTCTTTTTCTTTCTCCAAATTTTCCTCGGGCGTAATCATAACCGGGGTCTCCGCAGGAGGGTTAGAAACGAATCTCACACGGTCCTGTATCATTTCTTTGCGTATTTTTAAGGCGAAGACTGTTAGCGCTATAAGCGCAGAGATCGCCACTACAGCAATGGCGGCCTTCTTGATAAAATTTCTTTTATGGTGAAGAATAATTTCTTCTTTTTGCTGGATGCTAAGATTTTCAAACTCGGGGCTGTTTATTTTTTCCATGATATGTAAATGATATCACTTCATGAATTGTCATTGTAAATGTTGACAAATGTCTTAAATAAATATGTAATTAAAGTGTAATGAATGGAAATAAATTTATTTCTGTCCAATAATTATTTTTCTTTAGAACACACTCTGAAGTGTGTTCGCATTTTTTGTAGGAGGTGATCTTTGATGCCAGTAAAGAAAAAAGCAAAGAAAGTTGCAAAGAAAGTAGTAAAGAAAAAAGCAAAGAAAACCGTTAAGAGAAAAGCTAAGAAATCTTCCAAGAAGAAGTAACAGTCTTCCGATAGGAAGCGATATCTTAGGAGGGAGCTTTCATTTGAAAGCAAACTGCCTTCAATTAACGATTAGTTACTTTCGGAAAGTGGTCTCACGAAAAGGGGCCACTTTCTTTTTGTCTCTTAAATTTTTATTTGAAAATTTTAAAGCCCTAACATTCCGGAATTTTTTTTCATTGAGTTGAGGGTCATCGATACAAAATCATTCAGGTTTATTCCGAGCTTCTGTTCACATTGAGAAATTTGTTCGCGGTCAACTTGTTTCGCAAATTCTTTTTGCTTAAATTTCTTTAAGACCGAATCAACCGTAACTTGTTCAAGTTTCTTTTCGGGCATGACTAATGCTACAGCTACAATAAAACCTGTGAGTTCATCACAGCACTCTAAAGTCCATTCAAGACGGGTTTCCGGGAAACGCAATTTTGTTATTTTTGAATTATGCGAACGGAACACATCTAAAAGTTCTGGTTCGACCTCATAACTTTCAAGCCACTCGAGAAGTTCAATCGTGTGTCTTTCCGGGTTGTCTTTTGTTATTTCCCAGTCGGCGTCGTGAAGTATGCCTGCAATTTCCCAGTGATCCTTGGTAAGATTTCCAGAAGCTGGGAAAAAATCATAGAAATCAGCTAGTACCTTTCCTACGGCATAACAATGTCTTCTCAAATTTTCATTTTTCATTTTTTTGTGAAGAAGGTCTAACGCCGTATTTTTATCCAGCCTACTCTTGTCCATACTTTTTACTTCAGCCCGTAGATACCTTTTGTAACCGAATCTATCTCGTGCCTCAATTGGGGAAAGGGAACTCCTTCTTTTGCCGGTACATTTTCTAAAAACCAAAACACTCTTTCCGAATGTCCGTAACCTAAGGTCGGCGGCATTCCGTATTCAAGCATCTCTACAAAATCTATATCCAAAAATTGAGCTTCGGCGTCTCCGCTATCTCTGAGTGACTGTTGTTCCTTAAATCTTTCATATTGATCGACAGGATCGTTCAGCTCGGAAAATCCGTTTCCAAGTTCTCCTCCGGCAACAATCGGGTGAAATCTCATCGCATACATAGGATTGGCCGGGTTGGCTTTAGCCAAAGGAGACAGGAATTTTGGCTCATTTACAACAAAAGCGGGACCCTGAATGTCTTTCCTGATGGTTTTCCATAGACTATCCACGCCGCGCCCAAAGTTCATGTTTTTGTCTATTTTTATGTGTTTTTTTTCAAGGATTTTTTTGACATCGTCGAAATCGGAATTAAAAATGTCGAGACCAAATTTTTCTTTGAAGATTTCGGAGTAATCGATTATTTCCCACTCTTTTCCAAAATCAACTTTGAATCCTTTAATCTCAAACTTTTGAGTTCCATAAACTTCTTCCGCGACGTAGCGGAAAAGATTTGTTATAAACTTCATTCCGTCGTTCCAGTCGGCGTATGCCCAGTAGAATTCCATGGCAATGTGTTCCGGTAGATGTTCGTCGGAAATTCCTTCGTTTCTGAAGCGCGGACCTATCTCGTACACTTTTTCGTAGCCCCCGCCGATTAAACGTTTTAAATAAAGTTCCTGGGAAATTCTTAAATAAAAATCCTGATCAAGAACATCCATGTGTGTAACAAATGGGTTGGCATCTGCACCGCCGGGCGTTGTTTCTAAAACCGGAATGTTCATCTCAAGGAACCCTTGTTTCTTAAAAAAATCACGGTGGGCTTCCCAAAATTTTGATCTTCTTATAAATCTTTGGTAAACGTCGGGGTTTATATTTGTATCAATGTAACGTCTTCGCAGTCTGGTTTCCTTGTCCTTTAATCCGTCCCACATGTCAGGAAGAGGGCGGAGCGACTTTGTGAGAATTCTTATGGAAGTTACCTCTACGGATACTTCGCCTCTCTGGGTCTTGGTAAGAATGCCTTTACCTTCAGCAAAATCACCCGAATCGAGAAGATTAAGCTCTTCAAATCCTACTTCACTTTTTGTGTGGTCGGGATTAAGAAGCGCGTCGTCTTTTATATATAATTGTATTTTTCCGGTGGCGTCTTTGAGATCGATAAAAGCAAGTTTTCCGTGTTTTCTAATTGAGACGATTCTTCCGGATGCAACTACTTCGTTACCCTCGAGCTTTTCAAAGGATTCGTGGAAAACATTATTAGAGTGTGATTTGTATGAAGTAGGGGGAAACGGATCTACACCGAGAGTTTTAAGTTTTTCCAACTTTTCTATTCTGACTTGTCTGAGCTCTGATAAGGTTGCCATTAACTTATTCAATCAGAAACGGCTTTAATAATCAATCTTAAGAATAGTGTAGGTAAGCTTTCCCATGGGAGCTTCTACCTCG
>Ga0075582_131_pt1 | contig 8930 bp, 11 predicted proteins | sample RifGroB1_FD_68343 | JGI IMG/M metagenome (GOLD analysis project Ga0075582, IMG submission 68343) | candidate division WWE3 bacterium GW2011_GWB1_42_6 | reverse complement strand
CCAGCCCTGAGGATGTCAAAGAAATAATTTTCCTTTAACCTGAACGCCTTTTTGGGAGAAACAAAAAACCGCTTGGTAGCGGTTAGATTAATTAGTTTCATCCGGTCTATTAATTTTAAGACATTTACAAAAGGGCATTTACTCTCTTAAGTATTTACTTTTGTAAAATGCGAGTCAATGATTTTCGGATTTTAAAAAATTTTTCCGCACAAACAAAAAATAACGGGCAGTGAATTCACCGCCCGTTAATTTTATTTTCAGCTTAGGTTAGTTGCTGAGCGTGTTTTGAGAAGGCATTCCTTTGAAACCCTGACCTCCTCCAAAGCCACCCCGTCCTCCGTGGCCTCCGTAACCTCCGAAGATGTCATATCCTAGTATTTCATCTAAATCAACTCCCAGTGAGTCTTCCCACGCTTGTAATTCTGCTCTGCGTTGTTCCCTGGCGTCTCTCATCTCATCCATTTTCGCCTGGCGTTCTTCTGCACTTAGATTAAACCAACCTTCTGTTTCTGCCGCCCTATTTTGTACAGGCTCCATTTCGGCAATTTTAGTCAAAATCTGAGTTTTTTGGTCCTCGGTTAATTTACCGTCCTGCACTGCCTGGGTAAGTTTTGTTTCAATCTCCGCATGACGGGTTGCCTGCATTTCCTGCATGCGGGTGCCTCGCTCGGCCTGAACTTCTTCCATGACTTTGTCCACTTCGGTTGTGTTTAGACCAAATTTGTCTACAAGTTTCTGAACAATTGGGGGATACTTACCCCGATATTGAGCAAGCACCTTGCTGTTGGTGAAGAAGACGGCACCTCCTAAGGCTATTGCCGCAGCGATGCCACCTAAAATTAATGTATCTCTTTTTTTCATTTTTATTTCTCCGAAACTAATTACTAAATGATAATTTAACAATAGTTGCTGAGGGTTTGCTGAGATTCGCGGGGGAGTTTGTTACAGGTTTCTTTGCATCTCGACCATATCTATAAACTCTTTAACTAAAGGAATAGTAGTATCTTCGTTTCTCGTAAATCCGTTGGTCTCGTAAAAAGGAACGGCATTCAGGGTTGCAAGCAGGGTAATTTTTTCCGTTCCGCTATTTCTAAATTCTCCGATTAAAAAGTTTAACAAAGTTTTTCCGTAGCCTTGGTTTTGAAAGTCAGGGTCGATGTGTATCTGGTATAAGACACCTTTACCTGTGTCGATTTGGGCAAATCCGATTGTTTGCCCGGTAAGTTTTAAAACGTACCATTGGGTTGTAGTAATTTGGTCGGAAACTCCCTTTTCATTAATTGTTTCAACCCATTCTTTAATAACTTCTTCGGGGTAATGTTTGGAATTGGTAGTAACGATGCATTTTCTATGTATTTTTACTATGTCCGGTATGTCCGATTGTTGTGCTTTTTGTATCTCGTGTTTATTTTTCATAAAGATATGGTGGCTAGTGTAAAAAAATCTACTCTAGCCACCCGTTTAGTGCCTAACCGCTAACCTTCATTTGGACCCGTGTTTCTTGGTACATCCGCCACCCTGAGCGCAGCAACCGGGGTGCGATCTCCCTACGATACGTTTCTGACGCTTGGTCCAACGAACCGCTACTTTCTTCATTTTACTCACCTCCTCTCTTTGTCAGTATGTCTTTCTCAGAATCTGTCGATACTCGGATCTTCCATGATGACTTTTGCGATTCTGTCATCGGTGTATTCAAATCATTATTAGATACAGAAGAAGTTAAACAAGGTGTGGTCCAAAAAATGAAAGATTTGCAGCCTTTTTGATTTGTGTAATGCAAGGTACTCAAAAATTTCTGAGTCTCTTCGTTAAATTTTACACCGTCATACCCGACCTTCCCAACCATTATTTTGGAAGAATAGGGGTCGGTGCAAGACGATACTTCTACACATGAGGTTATAAACCCATGAGGAGTGAGTATCTTGTTACCAGTCGGCATTCCGCAGTAGTAATCGGTGGACGGTTCAGAGAAATATCCTGTGTCGATTGCTATGTCGTAGCCCTTTTCTGCAACGTACTTTATGGTGTCGAGGAGCTGTTCCGCGTATTGCTTAGGGTCAGGTTCCATTTCTTGCGTAGCTCTCGATACGTCAGTTGCAAGAGCAGGCTCAAACTTCACGGTTTTTACTCCGAGACCGACCAGCAAATCTACAGTATCTTTCATCGTCCCGACACCATCTGCAGTAATAATGCACTGCACTATGGGGTCGAGTCCTATCTTTACAGCTTCCTTTAGATTTTCTATTACAAGTTCCGATGAGTCCGATCCGTCGGGGAAAGGCCTTTGATACTTATGTCTTACTCCGTCGAAGGACAGACGCACCCTTACATTGTTTTCGGCAAGCCAAAGAAGGGTGTCTTTGCTGAAAGTGCCGTTTGTGACCACCCCGATGTCGACTTCTGAATACATTTCGTGTGCCGTACGGACTATCTCGCGAACCCTGTCCATATACATAAGGGGTTCGCCTCCTCCTACAAGGCTAAGCTTTAGTTTTGAGCCCTTTTCGCGTTGACTTGATATCGCGGTTAAAGCTGTGTCTAAAGGCATAACGTCTTTAAATTCGCCACCCCTCGCGTAACAATATTTGCATGCAAGGGTACAGTCGAATGTAGGAATAATAGACAGTTCCGCGTATTCTGCTACGAATTCGTATTCAGTTTCCGGCTGTGATGCAGTTTCAGTTGCTTCACTTATTAATTCTTGAAGCTCACTTTGGGCGGCATTTAAGCCGAAAAGTATACCTCTTGGGTAAACAACCGCAAAATTGCGTTCCCCAGGTAGCGTAATAACAGAAACGTTACTATCCATAAGCTCTCTCCTTATTTTCTACAGGTTATATTTAACAGAATATATTGTTAATACAAGCAAATGTCAAGTTTACGGAAGATTATGAGTTTTAATAATCGCAGTGATAAAGGGATATAATAAAGGTATGGAACCCTCGACACCCCAAAAAACAACATCAGAATCAGCCTCCAAAGTAACAGTCTTCCTTCTCATCTTTTTCTTCCCACTCGGAATAGTCGTTATGTGGTTTTGGCCCAAGTGGAAACTATGGATAAAGCTCGGACTTACTTTGGTACCTTTATTGATAGTTGCTGCGTTGCTTTTTGCAGTAGCTGCTCTGGATCCTACAATTGAAGAAAAACTAAGGCCTCTCCGAAACTGCATTGCCGAGTGCAGTTCAACGGATAAAAGTAACATATGTGTCCGCACTTGCGAGGAAAAGTTTATCGAAGAGAATACCCGGGGTTTTTAATTTACAGCTTTTTTTACAGAGACTTATCGGGTTCTGCCAAACCCAGCGTTTCTTTCACAATATCGACAATCTGTTTTGGAGTGGACTCGCTTTTGATTAGATATTTTACTGCCCCCATATATAAACATGATTGGGCATCACGTACGTCCGCGAGGCTGGTAAGGACGACCACGGGAATGTATGAGGTTGTAGCATCTGCCTTTAAGCGCAGAAGAACCTGAAACCCGTCGAGTACCGGCATCATTATGTCCAAAAGGATAAGAGAAGGCTTCTCTTCCTTTACTTTTCGCAGCCCCTCTTCTCCATCTTCGGATGTAACGACTTCAAATTTTTCGATAGCAAACGCAGTTTTATAAAGATTTAATACCTCAAGATCGTCTTCGATAATTAGTATTTTGGTCATATATTTATTATTACATAGGAATATTTACTATGTATATATGGCGCTGGATGTAAAAAAGAAACCACCTTTTTTGTAGATAAAAGGTGGTTTAGGTACTACGTTCACTAAAGTTGTTCATTATCAGTGGTGCCCTCTTTTTCTTTTGATCCCAAAAACTCACTAACAACGATTGTTTTGGCGGAAAGTTCGTTCAACTTTTGCGAATACGCAGAAAAAATCATGTTGAAATCACAATCCGTTACTTCTAAACACTCCTCGCTCCTATCCCCGCACTCTTTTTCGTATACAACTCGCCATTGTAACGTAGTCATGCGCACTCCCTTCTCTATTATATTAATTGTAGGCTTGTTGGTGGCAGTTGTCGCGGGTTATGTGTGCTACACCCATAGTTAAAAGTGATAATATAAGATTATGAAAAGCAAAGTAGTAATATTTATAGTTCTTGTTCTTATTGTTATGTCAGGTATTTATTTTTATTGGATGTCTAATAACCCGGTAAAAGATGTCGAAACCCAGTTACCTGTAGTTAACGAGCCAACAATAATAGACGACACAAATAAAACCGGCATGAGTAATCCGGCCTCCGATAACTGTATCGCCAAGGGCGGTGAATTAGAGATAATTACTAATACTGACGGAAGCCAGTTCGGACTGTGCCAATTAGAAGGCTATGCGTGTGAAGAATGGACACTTTTTAGAAATGAATGCGATATAGAAGGGGACGCCGAAAAAATTAGAGAGGCACTGATAGCTAAAGGGTTGGATCTTAGTAACAGCACCGTGGTAATAAACAAACACTTGGGTAAATACATCTCAGGCTCGGTTAAGCCTAATGACCCGGTTGGGGGAGGCGGTTACGTTTTTGCCGTTAAAGATGGGGACACGGTTAAAGTCCTGGCAGATGGTAACGGAAGCATCACATGTAGTGCTTTTGAGGACTACCCTGACTTCCCGACTTACTTAATACCCGGGTGCTACGACGAAGTAACCGGCAATATTGTTACGAGATAATCGGGATTTTATTAAGTTCGATAAATAAAAAAAACAACCCACCGCGTCCGGTGGGTTGTTGTTTAATGTTAGTGTGAATTTTCTACTTTTTTGCGTGATTTTTATTGCTTGTTGTAGGCATACCGTCTGAGGATTTAGCCACGTCACGTCTGTCTGCTTTTTCTGCAGTACTTACATACCATCCGTGGTTTTCAGGTCTTTCGGTTTCGTCTTCATCTTCATCTTCATCTTCATCTTCATCAGGATCATCTACCGGGGCTTCTGTTTCTGTGATCACCACATTGTCCAGTGCCGGTCCGTAGGCAGAATCTGTCGTGCTGATAAAGGTTAATTCTGTGTCCGTCTCAGTTGCAGTGAACTCGTAAACTTTTGGTAACCATCCCATATCACCGGTTGTTTTACCTGTTGTATCAAAACTGTAATCTTGTGTGGAACCCCCTGTTGCCATGACATCCATGGTCTTCATGCCTTGTTCACCATCGGGGTTTCCAGCCATGTCGAAAGTTACTTCATAAGTAGCTCCGACTACTGTAGTAAACGTCTGGCTGATTGAACCTGCTTCGGTACCACTCATATCGATACTTCTAGAGCCTTCGAATGCAGTCCAATATGTGCCGATGTAATCAACAGTTCCTGAAACGATTGTCCAGTCGGTAATGTCGGTATCACCGGGATTAAGTGTTACATAGGAACCCGGGTCGGTACCATCCTCAAAGCTTCCGTTCATGCCTAAAGCAAAAACCGGAGTGGCAAACAGGGATAGCATCAACACCGTAACAAAAAGAGGAATAAATTTTTTCATAAATTTTTCACCGCCGTTCTTGAAAAATTGATATGAATCCTAGCTATTGATGAGTGCGGAAACAAAATCTAATGTTTACTGACGTGTTTATTATCGAAGCTTGTTAACCTTACCCGATAAGACTTATATAGTCAAAGTCACCGGACGACGGATTACCCTATTGTTACGCCCAATAATACCAGTCGGTTTATTGCTGTAGTGACGGGGATTATAGCTCTATATCTTATAGTAAAGATTTAAGATTTTTGATTGTTACGCGAGTTTTTGTTGGGGCAAGTTTAGTAATGGGCACAAAACAAACAACCCACCTGTTCCTGGGTGGGTTGTTGTTACAAAAATAAATGACTTATCTTAATTATTTACAACGAAAACTTACAAATCTGCGTAAATTTTCACTGTCAACGAACCTACATTATCCCCGTACCATGCTGGATCTGGTGATCCAATGCCATCGAATACGCGGAAATTAACGGTTCCGTCATCTCCTGGAAAATCTAGACTATATTCGTGAGCATCTGAATACAAACCCCAGTCTACGAAGGCTTCGTTTACTTGAAGGTCAAGTAATTCATTTAGGAAACCACCTGAAGGTCCTTCTAGCTGAGTAACCCAGTTATCTCCAGAGGTAAATTTCGCGTCCACTTTTTCCCATCCGCGATTTGTCCACTCGCCGGATACGTCAAGACGATAATTTACACCAGAAACCAAAGGTATTGTAGAAGTAGCCCCGGCCATAGTATTGGTAGGTACGATAACTGTGTCTAACAGGTACATGCCATCTAACTTTCCGTCAGCCATATCCAGATGGAATTCTTCTAACACGCTGGAACTTAACCCGAATTTATAGTGACCGCTCATGGCGTTATCACCCAATTCGGCTGTGAGTAAATTCAAGATTTGGTGACCGTTACACCCATAGGTGTAATCAATCCCATTACCTTTTTCTGGGATGTTGCCACCTTTCTTCACTGGTTTATTCTGATACCAGAAGTCGTCCTGAACTTGCCATCTGTTTGTTCCCCACCCCCTGTCGCTTTCCCATTCCTCTTCTATTGGGGTATCCGGGCAACGATCTAGGTGATTTACTACCCCATCTGAGTCAGTGTCAGCATAACAACCGTTGACTTGGATATCATTGAACGCAACACTGTGAGTAGCACCGTAGCCATACAAGCCATAGAACACTTGTTGTTTGGTCATGTCACCACTAAATGACATTCCCGCAGGCGTGAGTTCGATAGTATTCCAATTTTCATCTGTCTCAAATCCTTGATCCAACCCTCTTATATTCATATAAGCTGTACCGGTTGTTGGACTCGAGGCTGCTAAAGTAATAGAAATATCATAGATGCCTCCCGTATTCGCAGTTTCGTCATTTTGCCAAGGATCGACCCCGTCTCTATCCCACCAAAACCTATGATTATTTCCGGGTACCGGAGGAGTAGATGGTAAGTCATACGCACTTTCTCCCATGCCCCCACCTTTTTGAAGCAGGAATTTGTCGTCTAAATCTAGAGTTGGACTTACATCAGGGTCAAAAGTATTTGCTGTCCAATCATAATCAGTAGCAAGCCAAATCCCCGCTCCTTCATTCATCCATGTTGGGTTGAAGTTACCATAACCGAAAGCCCTTACACCTATTTCAGACCACGCATGTGTACCGGGATCATCTACTAAACCGTTTCCATCATAAGTGAAACTTAACGTCATAGGACACTGAGTCAAATCCCATTCCTCGGGGAAATTACCTGATTGAAAACCCCCCGTTAATGTTTGGTCACCGTAGTTTTTGGTAGTTGCAGCAAAAGAGGGAATCGCAAAAAATGCTAAAAGAAACATTATAATTCCTAATTTCTTCATTCTATTCACCTCCCAATCCAAGAAATAAATACAAAAAAATCCGCATAAAAGCGGAATTGTCACAACTGACTAAACTTCATGATTATTTTTAATCACTAAGGTTATAGTATTTTAAAATTCTAGGTATGTAAAGCAACGGGGGTTGAACAATTAAAGTAACTCCGATGCAGGTAGACTGACCTGATTAATGAAACCTCACCTTTACTTGAATGCTGTCGTGCAACCCCTCTAAATCCGACGGATTATTCCTTTGAAGAGACAGCAAACCATCATTTGTGGGGGGCACCATATAGTTTAAAACAGCCTCAAATTCCACGTAATCTTCAGTCATCCACTCGCCTTTTGCGGTAGCGTAACCGTCAACAAAATCACCTCCAACCCCGTAGTATAAAGTGAGTGGGAAAGTCCCTTCAAAAAACCAGGATCCCCTTGCTCTGCCCCTTACTATCAGGGGGTTCCCGACCACATCATCGGGTTGCGGATAGTCTACTATTATTTCAGGGGTTTCTGCGGGAGTTTGTATGTTAAAGATATTTGTCAGCTGGCCGTTAATTTTAAAAGTCACTATCAATCCGATACACGTCACCACGGTAAGTATTAATAGGAGGGCAAACGGCCTTTTATTCATAATAAAATTGTAGCACTAGGGAAGAAAGATGGTAGCTAGTGGTTTGTAAAATAAACCACCCCTACGTATTTTGTTTAATATATCCAGGGCGCACCCTCGGATTTAGGAAAGAAATCATCGTGCAACTTTTTTGGCTCGACTGCGAAAAGCATTTTGTAAGTAGCTAATGCAGTTTCGAGCTGTTGCCAGTAGTCTTCGTAGGGTTGTTCCCAAAAAACTGCCCCCTGCTCTTTTTTCTTTTCCATCCACCTGCACGCCCAGGCCGACGCAACTTTTTCTGATTCGATAATAGCGGGAGCGTACTTATCTATCATGTCAGATAAAGGTTTTAAAAATCCCATGGAATTTTCACTTATGTTTTTTTCTAAATCGCTTCTTTTGATATGGAGCAGGGAAACTAAATTTGTTGCTACTCTTGCATTTATATCAAAACTTTCCGGTTCGGTAGCAAGGTGTTTGAGGTGTCCTATTTCATGTAAAACGAGAGGCACGTCCAGTCTCTCGCGCGAGTACGTTCTATCGGCATACTTTACGAAGTCAGGGACGTAGATATTTTTTGTTTTTGCCGAAAGCCCCATAGTAGTAAAACGGGGATGAGCGCACAGCAAGATTTTCGACCCCGATTCTAATTCTTCAGTTAAATCCACGGTAACACCGCTCTCTCCTATTACGTACATGTGTTTAACTTGATAAAAATCGTAAAAACCTAATTCAGTAGTTTCTGTATCACACTCGTAGATAATTTTATTTGATGGGAAATCTAACGAGATGAATAGTGATTTTTCCTCGCGTCCTTTTTCATCGTTAAATGTTCCGATTGAATATTTAGCGTTTGTAAACCCATTTTTCGATATCTTTTCCTGAAGGTCGGGAATACTTTTAAGTCCGTCTCCATACATAAACGCTCTATACTTCTCCATTCCCATAGCTGACATTAAATTCGGGTGGTTTTCGGACAATATCTCC
>Ga0075582_129_pt1 | contig 10641 bp, 9 predicted proteins | sample RifGroB1_FD_68343 | JGI IMG/M metagenome (GOLD analysis project Ga0075582, IMG submission 68343) | candidate division WWE3 bacterium GW2011_GWB1_42_6 | reverse complement strand
TTTGCCAGTTTCTCGGCAGCTTCTTCGATTACGCCGTTGTATCTTTTTTCAACGTTATTTTTTACAAAATCGTCCTCACATAAAACCAATAATTCTCCCCTTTCATCAATTTCTGCTGTGGTTCGTGAGACCAGGGATTTAAATACCATAGGAGAAAGTTTGAGCTCCACTTCTCCGAGGATAGCTTTCCAGAACTCTATTGGTTTTTCTTCAAGGTTCATCATAGTAGCTTACTAAATTACTTTTTCGGGCGGGATTTTCCAACTATAACAAAAGTTATCCACAATGATAAAGCAACTTGTATTGCTTGGTGGAAGTTTTTTGTTCGGTGTCTTGCTACCTTTTTGAATTCCGTCTAATCTTTGTTGTTTTTTACCCGGATGCTTTCTATTTTACACCCCGTATTTTTATGGTATAATATCAGGTTACGCCAAAAAAGATATGACTAAAACAAAGAATAGAAAATTACAAATGAATATCCTGGGCAAACACGAGAAGATATGGACTCAGTTGTTTCTTCGTACAAAGATTAATACCTTTGGGTTAAGTTTGCACGGGGTCGAGCACTACTCTTCTGACCATAGCGAGCTAGTAGTGTCAGGGGAATCGCGCAATTTATGGAAGTTTATCAAGTCACTTAAAAGTCCCATGTTTTTTGTAAAGCTGGATAAAATCGTTTTTACATTTCTTGACTAGGTTGTTCGTTTTCAGCAGGTTCCGTATTCCCTTGTATTTTATGCAGGAGCGTCACCCCTTCCAAGGCTCTTTCACGGTGAGTTGTGCTGATAATCTTATCTAGATCTTCAAAATCAGGATAAAACCCGTAGATATTCCCATGGTATTCGACTTGCGGGATGTCGGTACGCCAAATTATTATCTGATCCATCCCTGCTTTTTCAGCCGCCTTAGACCCCGATAGTGAGTCTTCAAATACGAGTACGTTTTTTGGGGAAGCCCGAAGTTTTCCGGCAGCTTTCAAAAAAATTCTTGGAGAGGGCTTCTTTTTTGCTACATCACTTCCTGTCAGGATTAGATCAAACAGGTAAGCAACCATTGTTTTTTGAACCAAAGCTTCGGCTATTTCTTTGCCGGAGTTTGTTACAAGCGCGAGTTTAAGTCCCTTATCTTCTTTTAAAAAAATGGCGAAACTAAGGAAACCTTCTATAAGATCTACATGCTCAGAGTTGTTAATGTGGTTTAAAATTTTTGTTTCAGTTTCTGTAGCTAGTACGCGGTGGTCTTTTTTAGCAGGAAGTTTAAACTCGTTATAGGCTTGCAGGACTTTCCACGTTTTTATCAGTTCCGTTCCGGGAAGATAGGTACTTCTTACATCAATCTCTCCGAAGCCGTTTTCCCGGGCAACTTTCTCCAGGGCTTCTATCCAAAGTAAATCAGAATCCCACACAGTACCATCGAGATCGAAAAAAGCCGCTTTCTTACCTTTTAGTATGTCTTTATGCCTGATATTTGCCGGTCCGCGGTCCTTTTTTAGATAATATTTAATCAGGTAGTGTATTGCCAAAATAGGGCCGCCAATTATGTTTATAGGGAGCATAAAAATACTGAAAGATCTTTGGGTAAGGACGTACCCTGCGTAGATTACTCCTATAAACAAATATACGACAAGCAGTATTTGCAAAACGTTCATGTATGAATTCTAGACTATGCGCGTCGTGGTGACAATTGCCGGGATTTTTGTTAGTGTAATATTATGGGCGGTGTCAATAAAAAGGAAGAAACGGGACTGAAATTTGAGTGTCCTAAGTGCGGAAAGATACCTCAGGAACAGGTAATGTTTTTATGCAATACCTGCCGTCAGGAAGATCTGGTGGAGAAGGAGGGTTTATTTATCTGTCCGTCGTGTTTGGTTCCCGGTGAGAATTTCGAGTGTTCCGGATGTGGCTCAAAAGAGGTCAGGCTTCTTTCTTAGGTTCCTGAAAAAAACGTCTAAGTATTATCGCCGCGGCAATATCATCAGAAAAAACTTTTCTTTTTCTAGTACTTTTCTGGATATCCATGCTTTGAAGAGCTTCCTGTGTGGAGTCTTCTTCGTTTATAAAAATTACCGGTTTCTTTGACAGAATTTTTAACAGTTTGGCAAATTTTCTATTTTTTAGCGACTGGGCTGTTTCCTTACCGTCCGGTGTTAGTGGCAACCCCATTATAAATGCCTCTGCTTTGTTTTCCAGCGCCACTCTTATTAATTGGCTTATCGCAGTATTCTGACTTTTACCGTTGATTATTTTGAGAGGAGTAACAAAACCGTTTTTTCCCAAAGCGACCCCTATGTTAGTGGCACCGTAGTCTATCCCAAGGTAGCTTTTGTCCGATGTCGTTGCTTTACTTTTACTCATTTTCTATTTCCAGGTTAATTCTATTCAGGTCTTTTGGAACGTTCTTAAAGAAAGGGATCACGGGTTTGATTTCAATAGAGTATGTACTCAGGCTTCCCACACTTCCAAGAACTTTCTCTGCTTCCGCTAATGATTTTCCTGCCAGAGCCTTCTTCAATTCTTCTTTGTCGACCGCTGTTACGGTGAACGTTTTGAGAGTTATTTGCATATCTGCTTCGGTTGAGTTTAGTATGCTGGAGCTGGAGTTTCCCAGAGGGAGCGCGCTGATTTCCCGTTGTTTTTCTGAAAGTACGTGTCCCTGAGGAACCAGGTTTTGAACTATCTGATCAAGGAGTGAATTGAGGTCCGACTCCATATAGGTAAGTCCCGAAGCGCTTGCGTATGCCGTAAGGGTAAGCTTTTCTGCCTCATCCCCCACCTCAGCGGAGTACGCCTCTTTTGTTATCTGTGCGGTCACGGAGCCCTCGATTAGCCGTTGCGTTTTTCCTAACTTAAATTTCAAATCCGACTCCGCCTTCTCTTTTGCAGCCTCAGTCACTTTCGTTTGAAGAGTTTTTGCAGCAATCTCACTTGATTTGTAATCATCCACCTCAAGGCTTTCGTTGGCATCTATGTTGTAGTCACTTCCTATATCCGCTGCCGTAATTTTTACGGTGGCTTCCCCCGGTTTTATTATAGAAGGATCTACTAAATCATCCACGCGCGCCGGGACGGTAACATCGTCGCTGAGGACATACACAAGATCTTTTTCGTCATAATTTAATTTAGAACCTTTTTCAAGTTTTATCTCTTCTACCGTTTTGTTATAGATGATGGCTTCCCCGTCCGCTTTTTTACCGACAAGCTTTTCTCCCGTCGTCGGCACCTCGTCGGTGATTTCGACGTTGGTGTCCAGAGTTTGCCCTTTTAGTTCCATTTTGACGGCGTCCGAGGTACCCCCGCTTTTTACTTTAATGGCGGTGCTTCTGGTAAGAGGCAGAGAGTTAAGCACAACTTTCGCGTAAGCAACAGGCTTCTTAGATAGTATAAAAACTGTTCCGAAGAGAATAGCGAGAATTATTACAGGCAGCGCCGCTCCACTTTTGAATTTCGGAAACTTAATATGCGGGATCGCGGGTTTTTTAAATCCAAAGTGGCTTTTTTTCGGGACGTACAGAGTGGCCTGTTCCACCTCTCTTGGCTGGTAGTCCTGTCCGGATTGACCGGAAGGTTCTTCCAACATATTGACAAGGGAAGCTCCTGTTTCATCGTTTGTGGTGAACTGGATTATTTTTTGGTTTTTTTCTGCTGCCCGGGAGATAAGTTTAAGGCTGATTATGTTGTCGAACAGAATAGAACCTTCGGGGATAATTAATTCAATCCCGGAATCATTCAGGTGTTTTATTTTATTAATGGTTGAAAGCGCGTCGTCGTGTACTTCTAGTTCGAGTTTAGTCATTTAAGTTCCCTAAATTAATTATCAAAAATTTCCTTATAGATTATAGATAGCGCGGCGTTGCTAAACCAGTCCTTGCCTTTTACACTTCCGGTTGCGTCGACAACAGGGAGCCCATCCATTTCCATGAGCTGAACTTCTCTGGTTTCTCTGAAAGGAATATTTTTGGCCCAGGAATCTTTTTTTAATGCTTCTACAACTTCGGGGACTTCTGCTCCCGCCCCCTGCAAAAATATCTTTGAGGGAAATGTCTTTACACCGGTGAACTCTCCAAACAATATCTCAATTCCCATGACCCATATCTTTATTGCTTCTCTGATGCAACCTCCGACCACTTCCATTTCCGGGTCAGATAGCGCGCTGTTGAGGTAGGATTTGAGCAGTTTTCCCGCTTCTTCCATTGTGACCCCCATGCGCTCAGCTATTTGTTCCACAAAATGTTTGTACCCCAGACTTAAAAACTTGGTGGCTACAATACCTCTCCCGAACACCACTGAAACATTCGTTGTGTCTTCGGCAACATCTACCAGAATATAGTCAGTTACTTCGGGTGTTATCTTTTTGACCCATTGAGCTGCACAATACATACCCGATCCAATTGCCAGAATATTTAGTCCGAGTTTTTTTGCCAGAGACTGGAGGGCCTTTACGTGATATTCGGGACAAAAAGCATGGTAGACACCTGCTTCGATTGTTAGCCCGGCGTTTCCCTCCAGATCTTTTACGGAATGTCCGTCGATTTTGAGAGAAACATTGGAGGTAGTAATAATCTCAAGAGGTTCGTCAGCGTTTCCTGTAGAACTGCGATATTCATTTTGGGCTTCGATGTAAGCAGCTTCCGAAATGCGTTCGTATAAACGCGCTACTTCCTTGTCGTTTATGAGAGTACCGGGTTCTTTTCGTCTGTATCTTATCGTTGTTGTGATACCAAGTACCGTTGCGTTGCCGGCCGCGATAATCAGGTGAGACACGTCATCTTCAGTATTCTCCAGCGCTCTTTTTATAGCTTCTCCGGCGGCATTTTCTACGTTTTCTTCTTCGACAATTATCCCTGCTCTCGAGCTATCTTTTGATAAACCTTGTCTCCCTGCTCCCAGTATTTTTAACTTTGATTCCGTCGGGTCGTCGTAAAAAACAGCGCATTTTACATCTTCGGAACTTATGGAAAGTGTTATAAATTTGCTGGGGCGTTTTGGACTTTTCTGAAGGAACGGCAGCGTAATCATTACAATGATTATACAACAACAGGGTTAAAAAGGAATTCTTCCGAGAGGGGGAATTTTAGGTAAATCGGTCTCTTCCGGCACTTTCTTTTCTTCGAAACCGGCGCGCAGTTTTATATACTCCTCAACTTCTTCAGCAGGAACGCCATACTTCAAACGGCACGTTTCTTTTATAGTTCTTGCCAGTGCCTCGTCTTTTGGAGTCGAAGTTATTTTATCCCAATCTACCGCAAGGGAGAAAGGAGGGGTGGGTTGCCCCTTTACCAGCATCCTGGTGTAGCAGTTTCCGATGGGAAGGTTTATAAGGTCGTTTTTATTAAACTTTGGGGCAAACTGATTTTCGAGAAACTCCGAATCATCCGCGCCTACCCTGAAAGAACATATCGTTCCGACATTTCCGAACACCGCTTCTTTTATCTGGTCGTCTAACTGAGAAATGAATTGGTGAGCGACTGTAAGATTAAGTTTATATTTTCTCGCTTCAGAAAGAATGGTAGCAAAATCAGGGGTAGCAAAATTTTGGAACTCATCGACGTAGAGGTAAAAATCAGGATATTCAACACCTTTTGTTAACAAGGAGTGTCTTCGTAGTGCTGCGGATAATATCCTGGGCACCAGCAATAATCCGATAAAATTAGAATTTTCCTCTCCTATTTTTCCTTTTGCCAAGTCTACCAATAACACTTTTTTCTGCGCCATTACATCGTCAAAGTTGAACGCAGATTTTTTCTGTCCCAAAATATGACGCATCGTGCTGTCCGTAACAAAGCGATCAAACTTGGCGGTAAAATACTGCATATTTTCCCCTCTTTTTCCCTGGGGCACGCTGGCTACCTCGTCTACCCAATATCTTTTAACGAGGGGGTCGGTAAGTTTTTCGATAAACATCTTGCTGTAACCCGGATCGGTCAAAAGTCTCATCACATCAATCATCGTACTTTCCGGATCGGACATAGCCGTTAACATGACATTTCTTACGGTTCTTTCTAAAACCGGTCCCATTATTCCCTGATGGTTCGGGTCGTAGAGCTTGTAAAGTAACGCGATGAAGGAATTAATAATTAGATGTTTTTCTTCTTCAGACCTGGCTTCCAGCATATTTATGCCCATGGGTCTTTCTGTGTCGGAAGCGTCGAAAAGGATAACATCATCCTTTCTTGAAGCGGGAATTTTTTTAAGTAGCTCCTCAACGTCCGTTCCGTGTGGATCGATGATGGCAACACCCTCCCCTTTTTGTATATCCTGTAAAGCGAGAGACATCAAAAATTGTGATTTACCGGTACCGGTTTGCCCTATGATATAGAAGTGCCTTGCTCTATCTTCCTGGCTCATAAATATTTGCTTTTCAACTCCTCTGAAGTTGCTTTTTCCAAGATAAAGGCCGGTTGTAGGTATGTTTGTCGGGGCAGAAGATTTACGTGCAGTTAACCAAACAATGTTGGGCGTCTCGATATTTTTATTTGGAAAGTGAAACACAGTGGCGAGCTCTTCGATGTTCATAACGGATGTATCGGAGTAAAGCTGTATCCCGGCAATAGGAATGTAGACGTCTCTAACATTTATTTTTCTGTAGATGAAATTTTTGATCAGAGTTTTAGCCGATAACATTGTTTTCTTCACAAGCTTGTTATAGTTCGTATTTGTGAACTGTTCGAAAGCGCTGAGCATGTTTTGGATATTGCTTTGTGCGGTGAATTTGTCTTTCGCTACGGAGACTATTCTTATCTTTGTGTAAAAACCGGGGAGTGCTGTTTTTTTCTCTATCCCCTCAAGAAACGAGGTATCTATGTTGACCTTTTTTTCAGGGTCTGAAGCTTTCTGTCTAACGCTCGCACAAAATCTCCTTCCGGACAGTCTCCAGTTATCTCCTGCGGGTTGAATTACATACTGCACGGCAATTACTTCGTCTTCGCTGAGTTTACTCATGGCAGACGTAATTGAGCTGAGAGAATCGTTTTTTAAGTCTTCGTAAATTTTAAGAGGGTAGTATGAGGGTCCTCGAAGCTTTAATTCAACGGCTTGTGTATAGGAACCCCTATCCCAAATTTCGTGCGGGTTTATTATATCTATCTCGGCAGTTGGATACGCCCCGTTAATTTGTTTTTCTACCACGGTTGCAATTTCATTGGGGGCGACAACGTAGAATGCAATTCCGTCGGCTTTGGAAACTATCTCGAAAGAAATCCTAAAAGGCTCCGAGAAAATAGATTGAAGGAAACTTTTTTGAAATCCCATCAAATTAGAAAACATGTGCTCGGCTGCCTTAACCTCAGTTTCGTTGTCGGGAGGTAACTTTACCTGTAAGAAGGTTAGTTTATACTGTGAGATTTTTTCATTCTGTTTTTTCTTCCATAGGACAAAAATGTATAGAGCTACAAAAAAGACTATGAGAATAGGTGCAATAAACTCAGCTGTGCGGGCAGTGTTTTCGACTGTGGTATTGAGGCTATCTACGTTTTTAAGTTGATCCATGGGGCAGTTTCTCTTCTTGAACCTCTTGTCTAAAGTGGTTTTCTTCTTCGTTTGCTAAAGATGTGATTGAGTCCCTCGGGGTTACCGGTGTGTCGGGAAGATTTTCGTCAGTGCTGATGTTTACGACTGCAGGCGGAGCCGTTTCCGGTACTTCCGGTGCCGGGGCTACCTCATCTGTTTTTTCCGGCTGGGGAGGGGCTTGAGGAGCTACTTCAGTTCCGGCTTCCTGTATTTCAGGAGAGAGTTGTTCAAAATTTCCTATAGATGTAATTGATAATGGCATTAGAAATATTCTAACACTAACAAACGGGGATATTAACAATTATTGCCCTTGTGGACGGAGTTACTTACTTTTCTTGAAAAAGCGCTTTTTAATATTATCTGTTTCTTCTTTGGCCCGCGCCTCTGTGCTATGCAGAAGTTCTTCGGCTTTTTCCTTGTAAGGCTCTACTTGTCCTTTTACTTCTTCTACCTTGTCCACCACTTGCTCTGCAGCTGTCAGCCCTTTATCCACCATCTCTTCAGACTTTTCTTTTATCTTTTTCCTGGTTTTCTCACCTGATTCCGGGGCAAATAACACGCCAAGAACCGCCCCTATAAGAGTTCCCCAAAAAGCCCCTTTTACGAAAGATTTTGGAGCGTCATGTTCGTTATTATCACACATATTATTCCTCCTCCTTTTTATTAAAAATACTACTGATGATTTTAAATGCTTTAGTTCCCCGGGCTACGTTTTCAAGAAGTCCTGCTGCAACAGCAACAGGTCCTCCCACAGCACTTGTGATGTGCCTAACGTCCTTAAGCGTTTTGTCGGCGTCCTGCGCTGTAGTTCTCAGGTCTTTTAGAAACAACACAAGGAATACTGTGATTGCGGTTGCATCTATTATTAAAACTATCAGCGCGATTATAGTGGTTATTTGAACGGCATTCATAGTTAGTACTTATGCCGCAGCTACTGCAAGGATTACGACAGCTTAGGCAGTTCGTGTATGAACTAATATTATATTAACAGTCTTGTTTATTCAACAACCTCGCCTTCGACAGGTCCGTCGCTATTCGGGTCTTGTTCGTCCGTAGGCCCGGACTGAGGCCCCTGTTCCCCTGTTTCGGGATTTGGCTGGCCCTGCTGTTCCTGACCGTACAAATGTTGTCCGATTTTTTGCAACGAAGTGGAAAGTTCCTCAGTTTTGCTTTTCAGTTCTTCCGCGCTAGCTGTTTGTAGCACGCTCCTTATCTCGGTGATTTTGTCGTTAATTTCCTTTTTCATTTCTTCAGGAATTTTTCCTTCGGCGTCCTTTAAAGATTTTTCTGCTGTGTACGTTAGCCCGTCGGCAATATTTCTGCTTTCCGCCAGGTCTTTTCGTTTTTTGTCTTCTTCGGAATGGGTTTCAGCTTCTTTAACCATGCGGTCTATTTCGTCTTTGTTTAATCCTGTTCCGCCTTGTATGGAGATTCTCTGCTCTTTTCCTGTTGCCTTGTCTTTTGCGGTAACATGCAAAATCCCATTGGCGTCAATGTCGAAGGTCACTTCTATCTGGGGTAACCCGCGGGGTGCCGGAGGAATTCCGTCCAGCATAAATCTTCCGAGAGATTTGTTATCTGCGGCCATATCTCTTTCGCCTTGTAGTACGTTGATTTCCACACCGGGCTGATTATCTGCAGCCGTCGAAAATGTTTCGGATGCTTTTGTAGGTATTGTGGTGTTTCTTTTGATTAAAGGAGTTGAGACGCCACCCAAAGTTTCTATACCCAAAGTTAAAGGAGTCACGTCGAGCAAAACTACATCTTTCACGTCCCCTCCCAGGACTCCTCCCTGTATAGCAGCCCCTATAGCAACCACTTCATCAGGATTTATACCTTTGTGAGGTTCTTTGCCGAAGAAGTTTTTAACAATCTCGTTAACTTTCGGCATTCTTGTCATACCGCCGACCATTACCACTTCGTTTATTTGCGATACCGAAATCCCGGCGTCCTTTAAAGCCAATTCCATAGGTTTGATTGTTCTGTTCAGCAAATCTTCTACCAATTGTTCCAGGTGGGTGCGGGTAAGTGTGGTAGTAAGGTGCTTGGGTCCGGTTTGATCCGCTGTGATAAAAGGAACACTAATTTCTGTTGTGGTAGTCGAAGAAAGTTCAATCTTTGCTTTTTCCGCAGCGTCTTTTAGTCTTTGCATTGCTTGTCTGTCTGAGGAAAGATCCATTCCGGTTTGTTTCTTGAATTCTTCCAGCAGCCACGCAATTATTTTCTGGTCGAAGTCATCGCCTCCCAGGTGTGTGTCTCCGTTTGTTGATTTAACTTCGAAAACTCCTTCGGAGATATCAAGGACAGATACATCGAAAGTTCCTCCTCCTAAATCGAAAACCACGATTTTTTCAGTTTTATTTTTATCTAATCCATATGCAAGCGCTGCTGCTGTGGGTTCGTTAATTATTCTTTTCACAGTCAACCCCGCTATCTGTCCCGCTTCTTTAGTTGCGGTTCTTTGTGAGTCATTAAAGTATGCGGGAACTGTTATGACTGCGTCGGTAATTGTTGTTCCGGTAAACTTTTCAGCTTCGGCTTTTAATTTCGCAAGAATTTTCGCGGAAATTTCCTGAGGTGTGTAGACTTTTCCTTCAACCTCTACGCCCGCTAAGCCCCCCGGGGTTTCTGCGATGTCGTAAGGAAGGACTTTTTTCAGTTGTTGAACTTCAGGATCTGAAAATTTTCTACCCATCAACCGTTTAATACTGAAAACAGTGTTTTTCGGGTTTACTATCTGTTGTCGTTTTGCAGGGACTCCGACAAGATTTTGATCCGGAACCACTACGGAAGGAGTGGTGTTTGCGCCCTCGGAGTTATGTATAACCTTGGGGCTTCCCGCTTCCATAATTGCTACTACGCTGTTTGTTGTACCTAAATCAATTCCTATTATTTTTGACATTTAAGCCTCCTTTTGGCCGTTGCCGACTTTAACTACAGCCGGCCTTATTAATTTATTGTTAAGTAAGTATCCTTTTGAAACTGTTTCTACCACTTTATTTTTTTCACCCTGAACTATTTCGAGGGCCTCCATTTGCATCGGGTCAAATTCTCCGTGCTCTGAATTAATTTCCTCAACACCGAATTCTTTTAGACCGGACACCACATCTTTTATTATCAAATCCAGCCCTTTGTC
>Ga0075582_126_pt1 | contig 11980 bp, 15 predicted proteins | sample RifGroB1_FD_68343 | JGI IMG/M metagenome (GOLD analysis project Ga0075582, IMG submission 68343) | candidate division WWE3 bacterium GW2011_GWB1_42_6 | reverse complement strand
CCAGCCCCCGAAGAAACAATTCCCGAGGTACCTTCCGCCATCCAATATAACCCTACCCCGGCTCCAATTGAGCCGTCTCCGGTTGATGAACCGTCTCCGGTTGAGTCGACCACTCCAACCACACCACCTGTTACTCAATCGAGTCCTTTAGCTGAAGATCCCGATCTCGTCAAGCTAATCAAGTAATGTGGGTCAAGTAATCTGGACAAAACATCTCCACGAGAGAATCAGACAAAGGGGTCTTAACCCTGACTGGGTAGATACTACTGTTCGTTTCCCAGATGAAGTTCAACCAAGCTCTACTACAGACTCAAAAAAACACATCAAAGTTATCAACGGTTACAAAATTGTTGCCGCCATCAAACGTCAGGGAAGTGACTGGATTATCACCTCCGCATGGTGGAATAAGGTAAACGGTCATCAAACTATCTCACAAACCAAAAAAACTTTTCTCGAAAAAATTGTTTACAACTTTGTGGTTTACTTGGAAAAACTTCTCACCATCAAAAAATAACTACTCGAGCGGTTTCTCGACCTTCATTAAAATCTTCTCCGTACCCACCTTTATTTTTGAGTATTCTTCACAGTTCAATTTGGCAAACAAACCCTCTCTCGTTTCATTGGGGCACTCGTTTATCAAAGCCATTCCGTAAAAAGTACCACTCATCACCAAGATAGACAGCAAAGACATCCCTGCGATTCTGTATCGAAAATAAACATCATCCAAAACAAAGTCTTTCCAACCAACCACTAGATGGTAAAACCACTCCGAAAAAGAGACTAAAAATATCACCGCCACCACAATTCCGACGATAACTGGCATCTGCATATACTCATGTTATCATGAGACGATATAATGGGATCTTATGAAAAAACTTCTTTTAGTTATCACTTCGGCTATACTACTTTCAGCCTGCAGTCTTACTAAAACTTCCAGTACTCCCAATTACCAATTAACCGATATTAAAGTCAATCCAACCAATATGGACAATCCCACCCCAACCAAATCTCCTCTCGCCGAAAACATTACCGCTGTTATCAAAACCAACAAAGGTACCATGAAGGTGACCCTTTTCCCCAAGATAGCTCCTAATACAGTCAGGAATTTTGTCGAACTTGCTAAAGGCACCAGAATTAATCCCCTTACCGGCAAAAAAGTTTCCGACAAACCATTCTACGACGGCGTTATTTTTCACCGCGTTATCGAAGGTTTTATGATTCAAGGCGGTGATCCTCTTGGTTCAGGTATGGGTGGTCCCGGTTATAAATTTGCCGATGTCCGGACCAAACACCAACGGTTCCCAGTTCTTTATCATGCACAAGGACTACCCCCTTCCTCCTAGCTACACCATCTTTGGTCGCATTGATCGTTCAGACACAGAGAGTCTGGCAACTGTCGATGCTATTGCCACGACGCCCGTAAACGGCTCAGACAAACCTCTAGAAGACATCACTATCCAGTCCATAATTATCGAAGAAGAATGAGGCGGATAGGCGGTCATGTTTCCATGGCCGGCAGTTTGCTTAATGCCGTATCCAAAACAGTGGAGATAGGCGGCAACTGTCTGCAGATTTTTGCCGGCTCTCCCAGACTTTGGTTCAGAAAACCATTTCCCGAAGATCAGGTCGAGGGTTTTCTCAAAGAAACCAAAAAAATGGATATTTCTCCTACCTTTATACACGCTCTTTATTTAGTGAATCTCGCTTCGACCAACAAAGACATTCTTGAAAAATCAATCAACTCCCTGGTTATTGATATACAAAACGGTGCCCGCATAAAATCCGCCGGGGTCATCGTACATATCGGCTCTCACCTGGGTGCCGGATTTGACGCCGTCAAAGATCAGCTTGTCGCCGTCATCCAAAGGATTCTCGCCAGTACCGAAAACTGCGACTTAATTCTGGAAAATGCCGCTGGTCAAAATGGCAAAATTGGTTCACCGGAAGAAATTAGCTACTTAATAAAAACCATTAACGACAACCGACTTAAAATGTGTCTCGACTCTGCCCATCTTTTCGAGTCCGGGGTCAATATCAAAAAGGTAGAATCGGTTGAAAAATTCTCCCAGAAACTAATTCAATTAGATCTCGTCAATAAACTAGCTTGTCTTCATCTTAACGACTCCGCGACAGCCCTAGACTCTCACCGCGACATGCATGCCAATATTGGCGAAGGGGAGATCGGCCTTGAAGGTTTAAGAAACTTAGTTAACCATTCCTCTTTTAACTCTCTCCCCTTAATTTTGGAAGTTCCTGGAGAGAACAAAGCCGGAAGTGACGAAAAAAACATCACCCTAACCAAAGGTTTAATTAATTAAACCTTTTCTTCTGGAGCGTCGTGACGAATTTCTACAGCGATTCCGGGAAAAAAGGACATACTCTCTCTTGAAGACCAGTAATCTGCGTCTCGGACTGCAGACTCAATTTTAGTTGGATACATTGCTCTCGCCATCTCTTCAAGGTTTTTATTCATTTCTTCTTTAGAGTACTGTCTGTCTTCGTAAGGGCTTACGGCGTAACACCATGGAGCCATATGAAAACGCACCGCATTTAATATTTCTTCTTTTGCCGTTACATCCGGAAGGTTAAATTTTTCCAACCACCTAGCTGCAATCAGCCCGTGAGTGTAATCTGTTTTTCCGGACAGCCACGTCACACCATTTTTACAAGTATCATGCAGCAAAAAAGCACTAATAGCCATATCCAACTCTCTTGAGGAAAATCTGGCTCTTCGAGCATACTGTTCAATCACGGCAACTCCCTTGATTACATGTCGTACCAATCCACCCTCTCCGTTATCCTCTGGTGGGTGATACTTTCCGGAAGAACTGGCCGCACTAGTCCAAAATTTGGGATCTACTTCCCCAAAGGCTTGGTAGGTAAAGTTTTTAATATCCTCCGAAATAATTTTCTCAATTTCTTTTTGTACCAACCTCACACTTTCAACGGTCTGTTCCGAAAATTCCGGATTGGCGATGTTCAAAATTTCTCTCATATCGAGAATATACCACAACTATTCATACCGAATAGCATCAATCGGGGAGAGGTTAGCTGCTTTTTTCGCCGGGGAAACTCCAAAGAAAATTCCGATTGCTGAAGACACACCTATAGCCACGACAACTGCTACCATGTTAAGTGCTACGGGAAACCAGACTCGGACGAGCAGAACGATTCCGGTAGCCAACAGAAGCCCCACCAATCCTCCAAAGACAGAAAGCAGTGTCGACTCGGATAAAAACTGTAATAAGATATCTCTTTTTGTTGCTCCAATTGCTCGTCGGATACCCACTTCTCTAGTTCTTTCTGTCACCGTTGCGTACATAATGTTCATAATTCCAATTCCTCCAACAAGCAGGGAAATTGAGCCAATTGCAATCAGAACAATATTAATAATTCCAAAAATCTGATCCACGGTTGATAAAATCTCCGACTGTTCGGTTACGGAAAACTTATCCTTGTCATATCGTTTCAATAAAATTTCATTGGCCTGTTCTGTCACCGTCGCCACATNTGATCCGTAAGACGTTGAGTAGGGGATAAAAACGGAACCGTCCTGATCTGGATCACCAGTCTTTTTTCCGACCCCAACTACTTTGAAACGCATCCCCTCAATAGTTATAGATTTTCCGACAGCGCTATTTATATTTTCGAATAATTCTTCAGCTTTCGTATATCCAATCACTGCTACTTTTGATTTTTTGTTTAACTCAGTTTTTCCCCATGGTTCACCAATCTGCATTTTGATATTCAGTAATGGGAAAACTTCCTCATTTACCGCCATGATTGTACCCATCTTTTCCTTTTCGGAAGAGCTAATACTTGTCGATGTCATAAAAATTGGTACAACGTACTTCAACGCCTCAATTTTTTGTAGATTTTTTACGTCTTTTTCGTCAAATTTTGCTCCCCCTCCGGTTATCATTCCTCTTCCCATATCTTCACCACTAAAACCAGTACCCGGCATAATCATAATCAAGTTTGCCCCCATATTTTCAAACTGTTGTGAAATATAGTTTTTTAATCCCAAACCCAAGGCAATCAGTAAGACCACAGACAAAACACCGATGGTGATCCCCAGAGACGTCAATCCGGTTCGAACTTTATCCCTTCGAAAGTCAGCAAATGCTGCCATGTATAACTGCTTTATTACCATTAAATTAGTCATTGTATTTCTCCACTATTTTTCCGTCCAAGACTTTTATTTGTCTATTTGTTCTGGCTGCGATATCCGGTTCATGAGTGACAAGTAATACGGTTATTCCTTCTTTATTTAAATCCTCGAAAAGTTTTAGAATCTCGTTACCCGTCTTTGTGTCCAGATTCCCCGTTGGTTCATCCGCAAGAATTAATTGTGGATTCATAATCAGAGCTCTTGCTATGGCCACACGCTGCTGTTGACCGCCGGAAATCTTATTCGGATATGAATCCTTTTTTGACAATATTCCAAATTTATCCAGCAATCCCAAAGCTCTTTTTTCCGGATCAAAATCAAGTTTGTCTCTGGAGTATGCCACCGGTAAAAGTACGTTTTCTTTTATTGTTAATTTATTCAATAAATTAAATTGTTGAAAAACAAATCCTACAAATTGGTTACGCACTTTTGACGTTTGATCATCATCGAGTCTGGCAGTATTATGCCCGTTGATGATTACCTTTCCCCTTGTAGGTTTATCCAAAAGACCAATGATATGCATCAGGGTCGATTTGCCGGATCCTGAAGGACCGACAATGGCGGAATACTCACCTTTGTGAATCTCCAAATTTACTTCCGATAGAGCCGAAAATATCGATTCATCACCCATAACGTACTCTTTGGAGACGTTACTTAGACTGATTATAGATGGAGTCTTTTTCATTTAGTCCTTCTGTAATTATCACCATTCCCTCGACCGAGTCACCGATGACAACTTCTTTCTTGGTCTTAATTCCTTTAGTTACCATAGTCACATAATATTTCCCGTCACTCTTTTTCAAAAATCCTTCCGGTATCACCAATACATCTTTAAATTCTTTTGTCACGAAACTAACATCTCCGGTCATTCCCAGTCGCACATTTTGGCCATTTTCTCCCATATCTATATTCATTTTTATTTCATACACGGTCCCGGACTCTCCCGCTTTCGGAGTGTAGCTTATGCTTTTTATTTCCGCGGGAATTTCCATATCGGAAAAAGAATCTAAATTAACAACACCCTGCATTCCTTCTTTAAACGCCACCACTTCTGTTTGGTCTGCGATTGCCGAGAAAATGATTGTCTTCGGATTTACCACCTCAAAAGATGCAGTTGCGGGAGTAATATTTTGTCCGGCTACCGGTGCATCAATATTGGTTACCACCCCTTCAATCGGAGTCCATAGAGTCGCATATTTAAGAGCCAGGGATTGTGACTCCACCGAAAGAACGGAGTTGTTTAAATCAAACTGATATTTGTCTAAAGTCCTCTTTACGGTTGCCCTTGCTTCGTCGGTCATTCCGTCAGTCTGCCAGTCTTTGTTATCGGCCTGTGCCTGTTCAAAATCCCACCGTGTTTTCGAGTAAGTATTAAGTAACTTACTCATGCTATTTTGCAGTTCTCGTTTGTCCAATGAGGCCAATGATTGGTATTTTTTTACATAATCTCCTTCTTTAACTCCCACCCAAGTCAAAAGCCCGGATGTTTGGAACCGAAGTTCCACTTTTTCCTCGGCGTCTATTTCTCCCGAAAGACTCAGTTTTTCTACCAAATCTTGTCTCGCTACCACAAATGTTTTAGCCTCATTTTCTTTTGCCTTACTCTGTGTTACTTTCCATACCACTAGACCGCCAATTAGAAAACCAACTAAGAAAAGCAGCCAAAACCTCTTTACTATTTTTAAAAATTTCATGCTTTTTATATTTTTGCCAATCACCAAACCAACCAAAAGATTGTATACCTTCAGTATATCGCCATTTTAAGCTGTAAAATATAGAAATGTTATCCGAAACTCAGCTAAATCTAACTGATCTAAAACGCAGAATCGACAGCCTTCGCACAAAGATAAACCTCGACCAACTCAAAGAAGAAAAACAAAAACTCGAGTTTGAGTCGGGGGAACCGTCTCTCTGGCAAGACGAAGACAATGCCAAAAAAGTCATGTCCAACCTGGCACAAGTTAGAGACTTGATAGACTCCGTTGAAGGACTAACCATGGAGTTAAAAAATCTCGAAGAACTCCTCGATCTGGCTACCAAAAGTAACGACGACTCTATGGATAGCGATATTACAATTCTTAAAGAGACTCTGGAAAAACATCTCGAAAAAGTTGAGTTGGTCACCTATCTTTCCGGCAAGTACGACTCTTCGGAAGCCATCCTCACCATCAAGGCGGGTCAAGGGGGTACCGAAGCCATGGACTGGGCCGGTATGCTCTGTCGTATGTACACCAGATTTTTTGAAAAGCGAGGTTGGAGTTACGAAACCATAGAGTACTCGCAAGGTGATGAAGCCGGTATCAAAACCGCCACCTACATGATTCATGCTCGCTTTGCTTTTGGTTTCCTCAAAAATGAAAAGGGGACTCATCGTTTGGTTCGTCAATCACCTTTTAATGCTGACAAACTTCGTCAGACTTCTTTTGCTGGAGTCGAAGTCACTCCCATTCTTCCCGAAGACACCGATATCGTAATTCGTGATGAAGACATCGAGTTTGAAGCCAGTCGTTCCGGAGGAGCAGGTGGTCAAAATGTCAACAAAGTTAGTACCGCTGTGCGTATCAAACATCTTCCTACGGGCATCGTCGTTGAGTGTCAAACCCAACGCTACCAAGTTCAAAACAGAAAAATTGCCATGGACCTTCTTCGCTCCAAGCTTTGGGATCTTCAGGAAGCCAAGCGTCAGGATGAAATCAATCAAATTCGTGGCGAAAAAACCACTGCTAGCTGGGGGCACCAAATCCGCTCTTATGTTCTTCATCCATATAAACTGGTCAAAGATCTTCGTACCGGCTACGAATCTACCAATCCCGACGCTGTTCTTGATGGCAATTTAGACGACTTTATCGAGGCGGAATTAAAGTTCTTCGCTCCATCCCGTCAAATTTGATAAACTAAACTATGGATATAAAAATGATTGATCTCGATAAAGACCAAGGAGAAACCCCTGTTATCAAGACAGAGTCTGCTCCACCAGCCTCATTTACTACCGAAACACAACCCAAAATGAAAAATAAATCCTTTCTTCCTGTCATTATTGTTTTTATTCTTGTTGCCATCGGTGGTTTTTACTCTGGCGCCTGGCTCAAAGCCAAAAATTCCGGCACGATTATCCCCGCCGAACTTTCCGGTATTCAGGCAGACATCCCTCAATCCGGCGTCAAAGTTGGTGACATCTTTGGATCAGCAGACGAAAAAATATTTAAAGATCCGGCTACGGGCGTCATCGACAAGGGTGGTTTCAATGGTGAAGGTACCCACAAACTAGTTCGTGCGGGCGGTATTTCTCAAACTGTCTATCTGACAAGTTCCACGATAGACCTCGACGCACTTGTTGGCCACCAAGTCACTATCTGGGGTGAAACATTCAAAGGCCAAAAAGTTGGCTGGTTAATGGATGTTGGTCGTGCCAAAGTTGAAGCTTTAAATGCTCCATTACCAAAATAATTATTGCCCGTGATTGATTTTATTCACGTCACCAAGTCGTTTCCCAATGGGGACGTGGTTCTGGATGACATCGATTTTTCCATCTCACCTGGTGAATTTGTCATCATCACCGGTAAGTCCGGTGCCGGCAAAACCACCATCGGCCGCCTGTTGATTCATGACTTGGTCCCCAATAAGGGGAAAATTGTTATCGAAGGCACGGATTTAAATAAAATCAAACCCAAGAGTATTCCTGTTTTACGAAGGAAAATCGGCTTTGCCTTCCAAGATTTTCGCGTCATACCCGACAAAACCGTTGGTGAAAACATCACGGTTGCCCTCGAAATTGCCGGATACGACCCCAAAAAAATATCTGAAAAAGTCAAACATACTCTAAATATGGTCGGCCTATCGGGGAAGGAAAAACTTTTTCCTGGTCAGCTTTCCGGAGGTGAACTCCAGAGAGCTTCGATAGCCAGGGCCATAGCTGCCGACCCTCCCATTCTTTTTGCCGACGAACCCACAGGCAATCTGGACAAAGAAACTTCTCTGGAGATTTTTAAGTTATTGCAAAAAATCAACTCTGACGGCACCACCGTTATTATTGCCACTCACGACGTTACTTTAATCAACTTAAACATCGGCAGTCACATCCATCTCGAAAAGGGTAAGATAGTAAAGATAGAGAAGCGTTCGGAAGAAAAATCCGAAGAAAAAGAAGATAAAGAAGAAAAAAAGGAGGCTAAGAAATAGTATGAACACCGCTCTAAAAAACATTCGCCGTTCACCCTACCAAGCCCTATCCACTATTTTCATTGTTAGCTTAACCATGTTTATCGTCGGTGTTTTTGCTTTAGTCACTTTTGCCTCTCAGGAAATTCTCAACAACTTTGAAACCAAACCTCAAATCATCGCCTATCTCAAAGACGGTCACACCACCGAACAGGTTGGTGGGCTTCTTAGTTCTCTAAACTCCACCGAGGGAGTCAAAAACGTCATATATATTAGTAAAGACGACGCTTTAGAACTCTACAAAAAAAGTGTCGGCAACGACCCAGTGCTTCTTGGTACCGTTACCGACTGGGGAATTGTCACCGCCGATATTCTTCCCGCCAGTGTTGAAATTACCGCTCAAAACCCGGAATCATTCAAAAACATCGCCGCCACCCTGGAAAAAAGCGACATCATAAGTGTCACCCCTCAGGGTAAAAAAGAAATCGACTATCCTCAAGACGTCATCTCCGAACTCACCAAATGGACTAATGCTATTCGTATCGGCGGCCTAGTTTTAGTCATTGCTCTCACCCTCGTTGCCATTCTTACAATCATGACCATCATTTCCATGAAGATCTCCTCCAGAAGATTTGAGATCAGTACTTTCAAGCTTATGGGTGCCAAAAATTTCTACATCATTAAGCCCTATCTTCAGGAATCCGTTATTTATGGTTTGGTCGGTGCTTTTATCGGCTGGCTTGGTTGTTTTGTGACGATTCTTTACTCCACTCCCTTCCTGGCTCCGAGAATCGGCTCAATTATCCCTTTCCCCGTTTCACTCCTTACCTTTGCTATTCTCTTTGGCGCCTTAATTGTCTTTGGTCTCACAATCTCCTTTATTTCCAGTCTCTTCGCCGCCACCAGGTTTGTTAACCGTTCCAAATGAAAAAACTTCTGTTGGTTTTTGCCATCTTGCTTCTCTTTTTATGGATCGAGCCAACAAACGCCATTGATTGTGATGGTTCGGCTGGTTCTGTAGATGCCTGTACTCAGAAAATTAACGAACTGAGAAATGAAGAAACAACTCTTAGTCAAGCAATTTCGGTTCTAAACGCAAAAATAAATCTTGCCCAAGCCCGAATAAATCAGACCCAGGTCCAAATAAACGCCCTTGAGAAAGAAATAACTGTTTTGGATGGAGTTCTTGAAACAGTCAACGACTCCATGGATCAGTTGGAAGTAATTTACACAGCTAGAGTCAGGGAAAGTTACAAGCAGATGAGAGCCACTCCTGTCGATTTGATTTTCTCATCAAACTCCATCGGAGATTACTTTAACAAAGTTAAGTATCTCAACACCGTGAAGTCCAAGGATCAGCTAATTCTCGCCGAACTAGAGAAGTCGAGACTTGATTACGATCAAAGAAAAAACGCCAAAGTCGAAAAACAACAAGAAGTTGAAAAGCTAAAAACAACCTTGGTTTCTCAGAGAAAAGCTCTGGATACTCAGCAAAAAGAAAAACAAAAACTACTTTCTGCCACTCAAAGCGATGAGGCAAAATACCAACAGCTTCTAAGTCAGGCACTGGCCGAAAAAGCCGCCATTGAAAAAGCATTGGTTTCGAGTGTAAAAGTCGGGCCGATTAAAAAAGGTGAACCGATTGCTCTTACGGGAAACTCGGGATACCCCAGTTGCTCCACCGGCAAACATCTCCACTTTGAAATCAGAAAAAATGGAACCTGGACGGATCCGGGAGCATATTTATCCAGCAAATCAGTCAAAGATGAACAAAATGGTGGGGGAAACGTAACGATCGGAAACGGAAGTTGGCCATGGCCGTTAAATGATACTGTCCGTCTCACCCAATTTTATGGCAACACACCTTACTCTTGGCGATATAAATACTCGGGGGGAGTGCACACCGGTTACGACATGGTTTCCACTTCAAGCGACGTTATCTATGCACCTGCCGATGGAACTTTGTTTAAATCGTCTCAAACTTGCGGCACAAGTACGATAAATATCGTATATATAGAACACGCCGATAGTGTTGTCAGTTTCTATCTTCACGTCCAGTAACAAAATCCTATTTTGATTGATATACTGGTTAATAGTGAAATATTTTTCACTACTGCTCACAACCTGCTTTGTATTTTTTTTGTTCCCCAAAATTTTCATTGCTTGGTCGGCAACTATAAACGAGTTTGTTCCTAACTCGACAACAGAATGGATTGAGTTGTTTAACGATTCCGATAACGCCGAGTATCTTAAATCCTATTTTATCGACGACGACACTAACTTTACGAACGATGCTGGATCAGCAGCAAAGAAATCATTGGCTACTCTTGACACAACGAACGTAAATTATCCTATTTTCGAAACGAACAATTTTCTAAACAACCCAGGTGATTTTGTCGTCATTTTTTCGAACGACGGCATAATCATAGATCAATATCAATACACTTCAGATCCAGGAAGTGGTATCTCAATTGGTAGAACTCCTGACGGGAGTGGTAGTTTTTCAGTTCTCTCCTCCACCACCAAAGGGTCGGCAAACTCCATTCCCTCTTCATCACCAAGTCCGACGGAATCACCCACAATTACGGTTACAGTTACTTCCTCACCATCACCAACAACATCAAAATCTTTATACAAACTAAACAAACCTAAAGATGAAAATGGTCAAATATTATCTGGCGTTAAAATTTACATCGATGGCCAATACACTCATCACGAGGATGATGAATTAATTGAATTTTGTGACAACTGTTTCTGTGATAACACTAAAAATATCACCTGTAATTTTGGAGAACACACTACCAAACTTTCCAAGTCTGGGTACGCGGATTGGTCGGAAATTCGCCTTTTCTCCTCGGGTTCAAACCATGAAATTACTCCTATTCTGACTAAAGTTGTTGTTTCTTCATCTCCAACTTCTACTCCAAACCCTACAATCACTTCAACCCCCACAAAATCTCCAGCACCAACACCCACTAAAATTATTACCATTTCTCCCACTCGTTTTTTTATCTCCACTTCCTCTGCCACTTTTTCGGGTGTACTCGGTGAGTCTACCGACTCTGCCTCGTTAAGCGCTGATATGGTTGTTAATATCGAAATCACTCCTACTTCGGAAAATATAATTAACAAACCAAAAAACTATAAAACTCCATTTTTCATTGGTCTATTCCTTGCCGTCTCCTCCAGCGCCTTACTATATTTTCGCCATCGAAAAGATTAAAATACAAAAGATGGCTCGTAAATTTCTTAAATACACTCCGGTAGTTCTCTGGATGATCCTCATTTTTTGGATATCCTCAATTCCGGATCTCCCCTCAAACAAGGTCTACATTCTTGATTTTTTCGTTAAAAAATCCGCTCACTTCCTGGAGTACACTATTCTTTTTTTGCTCTGGTACAGAGCGATAGGGGAAAAGAATCCTTTCCTGGCAATTGTCTTTTCTCTGATTTATGCTTTCACTGATGAAATCCACCAGCTTTTTGTCCCCGGTCGTACCGGCAAACTTCAAGACGTAGGTATCGATTTTAGCGGCATGCTTATCTCTGCCCTATTAATAGTAAAATTTGACCTATGGAAACTACTTTTATCTCCACATCCTACGAAGAAACTCGAGAAATAGCCAAAAAGTTTGCCGAAAAACTTGAAAA
>Ga0075582_115_pt1 | contig 13863 bp, 16 predicted proteins | sample RifGroB1_FD_68343 | JGI IMG/M metagenome (GOLD analysis project Ga0075582, IMG submission 68343) | candidate division WWE3 bacterium GW2011_GWB1_42_6 | reverse complement strand
CCACCAACTTAATAATCTATGGCCTGAAGCATCGAGTGTGTCCGAAATTGTAAAATCATTACCCCACATTCCTGAGGGGACTATTAAGCCCACCCTTTCACAGCAATTAAAAAACGAAGGATTGGTCAGTCAAGACGACCAAAGTAGATATTTTATACCTAATCACGTGTTGCACGGTCTGAATCTTGAAAATCCAAGTACACCCCCTACCCCTCAAAGAAATACCTCTGGTGTCAGCAAAAAAACTCATGTTAAAAACACATCTAAAAATACAGCCACAAAGCTGGATCTAGTGAGAGAATCATGGGAAAAATACATTGAACCGCTAGATCACCCAGGTAACTATTTGGAAAGGTCTTTATTGGTTCTAAAAATAGCCAAGGATAATGGGCATGATGAGGGAATATCGCCGGCCGAAATTGAATGGTTTCTAAAAGAGAAAATTAAGCGGCCTATTGACGTAAAAAATATTAGCTATGTTCTTGGGAAAAGTTCTAGCGCCGTCTGTGATCGGGAGAAAAAAGGTAAAAGCTTTTTTTACAGAATAATGTCAGAGGGTGAAAGGATTGTTGAAAAATATTTAGCAAACAAATTAGAAGGCAAACAACTGTGACAGACGAACTCCAAAACATAATAAGCAGATTGGAAAAACTCGAGAAAGCGGTCTTTGCACAGGCGAAAGATAAAGAAACAAACCTAAAGGGACCATTAAATACATTCAACGGTCCCAAAGGGGGAATTCTTCTGTTGATCAAAAATAGTTTTTTCAAAATGCCGCACGCAGCCTTAGAAGTGAAAGAGGAAATTACTAAAAGTGGCTACCACTATAGTATCCAAGCAGTACAAACCGCCCTTAATCGCCTATCTGACAAACAAGGCCCTCTAAACACATTAAAAGACGGAAAAAAGAAAGTATATGTTAAAAGGAAGTGAGCCATCCAACTCAACTCCCGCTGGAGCGGTGAAAATCCTGTGGGCTAACGGTTTTTTCAAAGAGAACAGAACTCTTAATGATGTAGCAAAATGCATAAAAACAGAGTGGGGGCATAATTTTTCGTCATCTGATTTGAGCAAAGCACTAAAAAAGGCATCTTTTTTGATTAGAAAAGGAAGAAAACACAACTTCAAACACATTCAAAAGACAAGCTTTGGAAGTGGCAGAGCATTATCTATTGCGGATCAATTGTTTTCGGCCGAAATTGTTGAAAAACTTAACAAAAATTTTACGGAAGAGTTAAGAGATTTAAGATTAAACTTTGGTAACAGTGGCACATGCACTGCTTTTTTGCTTAGAAAAATATTGGAAAAGCTTATATACATTGTGTTTGCTAAAAATGGAATAGAAAGTAAGCTCGACGATAAAAACAGGAAAGGATCACTGGTCGGATTGGAAAAGATGATAGATCTGGCATCTATTGAGAAAATTAGTGGACTGCCGCTACTAACTAGTGCAACAGCAAAAAAAATTAAGGGTATTAAGTTTTTGGGCGACTCATCAGCGCACAACCCATTAGTTAACGTAGATATGGAAACGATTCTCCCTCAAATGCCTTATATCATAACAGCCTACAAAGAACTTTTGGTACAGTTATGAGTAATCGTGGATCAGTTAGTAAAAAGGTTCCAAATTTCGAGTCGGATATAACTCAAGATGTAACTTGAGTTTTTGTTGTTTTAGCAGGACACCGACCAAATAACCTGACTACAAAATCGTAGTCAGACACTTTCTTATTGAGTATCTTTTGGACCAAATTATTTTAAGCAAATGCAAAGATCCGAATAAAATAATAAACCACACATTCCCTCCCAAGCAGATTAAAATTTGTTAAACTAAATAGATGCCATCACATATAGCTCTATACGTTTTAAGTTTTATCGGCATTTGGATGGGAGCCGGTTTAATAATTTCATCAGTTGAAAAGTTTTCTCACAGACTAAAACTTTCTTCATTTTCGGTCTCCTTTCTCATTCTCGGTCTGTTTACCTCTCTAGGAGAACTTTCCGTTGGAATTACCGCTGTACTGGACAATGATCCGGAAATCTTCGCAGGAAACTTAATTGGAGCTTCTATAGTCCTTTTTACCCTAGTCATTCCCTTACTCGCCATTACGGGTAAAAAAATAAAAATAAATCCCGAGTTTCAAAATTTCAATCTGATAGCTTCACTTACAGTAGTCGGTATGCCGGTAATTCTTTCCTTTGATGGCAAGCTAGACAGATTAGACGGAATTATTTCTCTCTTTTTATTCGCCCTGGCAGCCATCATGATCCAGTCAAAAAGAGGACTGCTCAAAAACCCGCCAACAGCTATTCACCATCACATCTTGAAAGTAGGACCAGAGATTCTTAAAATAGTCATCGGCGTTATCATTATTTACTTAAGTAGCAATAGTATTGTTGATCAAACAATGTATTTCTCTCAAATTCTGAGAATGTCTCCCTTTTTCATCAGTCTTATTTTAGTTTCACTGGGAACTAATCTTCCCGAACTCTCTTTGGTGGTAAGAACGATCTTTTATAAAGACAAAGAAATTGCCTTTGGCGACTATGTTGGTTCTGCCTCCTACAACACTCTTATCTTTGGCGGTCTAATTTTATGGTACGGAAAAACAATCTATCTTACCAACAACTACGTTATCAGTTTATTGGTTTTAATTATCGGCCTTTTTCTGTTCTACCTCTTTGCCAAAAGCAAAAATACTCTTACTAGGAGAGAAGGTTTTTGGCTTCTTTGTCTCTATCTCCTATTTGTTTATGTGGAGCTCGTCCTCCATATCGCATAAGTCTCGAAAACTAAGGGGTAAAAAGCTTTATCAGATCATCGACTACCAGATCCAGTTTTCCCGTTTCGTTGACGGCAATATACTCTGCGTCACACACAAAGGGCATATCAATCATCATCTGGGCAATTCTTTTATCCACAAATTTTGGATCACCCGATCGGTCAAGCAATCTTTTTTGTAGGGTGTCAACGGATGGGGGAACCACAAACACATATATCAAGTTAATTTTGTCAAACATCCATTCTTGTTTTCTCCACATCTCAGAGTAAAAACGAGAACCTTTTGGTTCGATTCTCAGTATGGGAATTTCATAAGTCTCAAAGGCTTTTTCAAAAACAGAAGTCAGCGAACAATAATGAACACCCGCGTACTCAACCCACTCAACGACATCTCCGCTCCTTAAAGCTTTTTGAAACGCTTCTTCCGTCAACCTAATATAGGTGTCGTTCTCCACGGTTTCACCAGGTCTTCTCTCGCGAGTGGTACAGGTTCTTACCCACCCAAAGCGACTGTCTCTATCAATTAGTGCTTGCGCAATAGAATCTTTTCCGGCTCCGGATAATCCGCCGATAATTAAAAGGGTCATACTCTTCTTTTCTGCGTCTTTTTTCTGCTCTTCAATGTGGGAAAGTAATCCATAAATCGACTCGGTCACACTAACCAAGGCATCTTTATCTTCTATATAACTATGTAAATATTCAGGGAACTTCATATGACCAAGTATAAATGGTTAAACTCAATATGCATATTGTATATTTCAACCAGTCATAATACACTTGAGATGTAATATCAATTACACTATGAATTTTATTTTTGTTTTGGTATTCTCCCTTTTGATTACGGTTTCTGTCGGAACGCTAGTAAAAAAAGTAAATTCTCAAAAAAAAATTGAGCTTGTTTCACCCCTTGTCGTTGATGCAAACATTACTCCACGATCGGAAGCAGTGGATTCAAAAAAAGACGCCTCTGTTTTTAATTGGCCGATCTTTATCAATAACTATTATGGTTACAAAATAAAACATCCTCTAGATGTCTCTGTCAAAAATAGAAAAGGTGGAGACATCAGTTTGCAAAAGTCCGAGTCTATAAATTTATCAATTACTCAGGATATTCTCACCGAAAATGACACCATTAACACCGTAATTGAAAAGGCGATTGCTAAAAGAAAAAACGAATTAAAAGACAAATTTATTCTCATTAACTCTATTTCTCCCATAGCACTGGGCTCCGTAACCGCTCAAACTTATACTTCCTCGGAAAACGAAAAAATCATTAATTATTACTACGTTCCTGAGAAGGATAACAAATATCTTTTGCTAATTAATCAAACACCAAATGGTAATAATGCTGACTATTTAACCTCGGAAGATATTATTTACTCTTTGGAATTTATACCTTAAACCGTCTTGGTTGGTTTACAATAGTTCCGTGGCAAGTTTTTCTTATCGAATCCTGCGAAAAAAAGGTATTGCCTATAATGCCTCAATAACGGTGTCTGCCGAAAGAGGAGTCATTGTGAGGGCTCCTTTCTGGATGCCCAAAGGAATTATCGAAAGTTTTATTCAGGAAAAGTCGCTCTGGATAGAAAAGCATCTTGAGCGTCTAAATCTAAAAAAAATAACCAAACATTATTTCGAAGGAGAAAAACACCTTTACTTTGGAAAGGAATACTCTTTATCCATAGTATCTACAGCGACACCTGGAAGAAGCCGGGTCTCATTGTTGGAGAATTACCTTCGGGTAGAGTTGTACGAAGGTTTACCAAAAGAAAAACACCCCCAAAAAATTGAAGAGGCTCTGTTGTACTGGTACTTGGAAAAAGGTATTGAAACCATCACCGAAAAAGTAAATTACTACTCGAAGCAAATAGGAGTTGAATACCAAAAAATAAGCCTGAAAAAAGTCTCGTCAATCTGGGGCAGCTGCTCTCCCACAAACTGTTTAAGTTTCAACAGAAAACTCGTCATGGCTCCCCACGAAATAGTCGATTATGTTGTGATTCACGAAGTTGCTCACATGGTGCATCGCAATCATGGTTCCGGTTTTTGGAATCTGGTCAGAAACTTCGATCCGCAATATAAACACCACCGAAAATGGCTCAAGCTTAATCACCACCTACTCTCCATCTAATCTATTTCTAGATCATGGCAATCATCAAAAACCTTTCTCAAAACAAAACTTTAACCAAAACGGCAAAAATTGCGACCTCCTTCTTTGATCGCCTTTTGGGTTTGCTTAACCCTCACAACCCTCGTTATTTAATCTTCAAAACCCACTTCGGTATTCACACTTTTTTTATGAATAAACCGATCGATGTTTTGCTTCTAGATAACGAACATAAAGTTGTCAAAGCCAAAGAAAGTCTAAAGCCTTTTAGACTATTTCTTTATCATCCTCAATTTTCCACTGTTATCGAAATGCCCAAAGGTACGATTCAAAAAAATCACCTTCGGATAAATGATAAAATTTCTATTGAATGAAACCTGGTAAAGTGAGGCGCTTGCTTAATCGCCAAAACACAATTATTCTTCTGTTTATTGTTGTTAGCTTAATTTGTACCTCCGTTCCCTATTTTAAGTTTGATCTTCTAATCTCCGAAAGGATTCAAAATATCAACTCGATAGTATTTCAAAAAATCATGTGGTTTGTTTCCTCCATTGGGAATCAGCCCCTTATGATTTTTATTGTCGCAACGATTAGTCTCCTACTTTATTTATTTAAATTTCGTGCCGAAGCTGTTATTAGTTCCTTGTCCGCCGCCGGAAGTGCTTTGTTCGGATCGTTGATTAAGACACTTGTTGACCGTCCGCGACCAGACGCCAGTCTCGTCAATGTTTCTGTCTGGTTATCCGACAAAAGCTATCCCAGCAACCATGTCCTGGTGTTTACCGTTTATTTTGGTTTCCTGCTTTATTTTTTGATGAAAAGACCCAAGCGTGAAATAAAGGGAGCTATTTTATTTATTATCTTTGTTCTCCTTATAGCCACGATCGGCATTTCCCGAATCTACTTGGGAGCCCACTGGGCCAGTGATGTTCTGGGCGGTTACCTTTTGGGGGTTCTATGGTTAATTTTAACTATTTGGATCTATAATTCGTACCATGGCAAAAGATAAATACACGGCGGTCTGGATTTCACACACCTCAATCAATGACTATCTCAAGTGTCCCAGGGCCTATTTTCTAAAAAACGTCTATAAAGATCCCGCCACCAGCCACAAAATTCAAATAATGACTCCGTCACTGGCTCTTGGTCAAGCAGTCCACGAAGTAATAGACTCTCTTTCTGGTATCCCGACTCCATCCCGAATGAATGAATCTCTGGTTCTCAAATTCGACAAAGTTTGGGAAAAATTTTCCGGAGAAAAGGGCGGCTTTATCGATGTCGAAGACGAACACAAATTCAAAGAAAGAGGCAAGGCCATGCTCAGACGCGTCATGGATAATCCGGGTCCGATTGGAAAACTTGCCGTAAAAATTCAACAGGAGCTTCCTCATTACTGGATTTCTGAAGACGAGAACATCGTCCTTTGTGGAAAAGTAGACTGGCTGGAATATAACGAAGACTCCGACTCCGTTCACATCATAGACTTCAAAACAGGCAAAAAGAAGGAAGAGGAAGACTCTCTCCAGCTTCCCATCTATCACCTTCTTGTTCATCACTGTCAAAAAAGACCGGTAACCCAAGCCAGTTACTGGTACCTCGAAACCGACGATAAACCAATAGAAAAATTACTACCGGATTTAAAAGAAGCTCACAGCAAGGTAATTGAGATCGGCAGAAGAATAAAGTTAGCTAGAAAACTCGAAAAATTCGACTGTCCCGAGGGTAGAGACGGTTGTATTCACTGCCGCTCGGTGGAAAAAATATTAAAAGGGGAGGGGACTCTGGTAGACTCGAACACCCAAAGAGATATCTACATTCTTCCTCGCAATGAGGTTCTGGAAGAGGAAACGGATAGTATTATTCTTTAATAGGCCGCGATCGCAACCCCAATTGTATTTTGGGCATACACACACCCCCAGACATACTCACCACCCGCAAGTAAAGATTTATGCCCCAGGGTATTTTCCCAAGCAGCAACGGCTTCGGTGGTTGTCGAATAACCTTGTATCAGGTACTCGCTGATATTATATTTTTCCGATATCCATTTTAAATCTTCTCTATTCAGTACCGGTACAAAACCTTCATGACCATCTAGTCTTCCCAGTGTCAACAGCTGATTAAGTCTTATTGATGCTATGGTACAGAGTTCATCGCGCTGCTTTAGCGGATTCACGCCCATCTCCACCCGTCTTTTGTTTACAGCCGCCCAAAGCTCAGGTCCTCCCCAAGTAACCTTTGGCGTGGTCGGTTGCTTCACAACTGCTCTCGGGGAAGCCAGAAGGATATAGACATCAACTTTATCAGCACTGTTTTTTATGGCCACTCCTACATCGCGAAAGCTGGGATGGTTCAGGGTATCGTTGGTGATTTTAGAATTATTCCAGTAAGCGATGACATCATTACTTTTGAAAAAATCGGTTACTACCAGTTCACCAACTAAACTGGCGGAATAGCCTGCATTTGCCAATGCCTTTTCTCTGGTAAGTCCCGTCACTGAGCCATCGACATCGCCTTCCGACAAAATAACCGACAATCTTGATCTTGCCGATTGATCAAGCTTAGTGCTTCCCTTAAGTTTGGTCAAACCTTTTTTCTCACGAGCGGTATTTATTTCTAATAGTAACTCCTCTGCCATCCAGTCGGGAATAAAATCTGTTCCTCGCTCTCTCTGAATATAAAAACGTTGGGATGTCAGGTCGGAAAAAAGACTTTTAAAGTCGGTATTTCTAAGAAAAAAATAACCTACTGCTCCAATGACCAAAATTAATAAAACTGTGACAATTCTTTTCACTATTATCAGTATATAAGAGAAACCGACCGGAGTTGTTATAATAAATTATGAACATAATTTTCAATCCTCAAAAGATGACCATTAGTGATCGTCTAAAAAAAAGAATTGAAACCAAGTTCGAAACGGGTTTGGGAAAGTATCTCAAACACTATCAGGAGGATCTCAAAATTGCCTCCCTTTCTATCGAAAAAGTTTCCCGCTCCGGTTATGAAATCAAGTTTGACATGAATCTGCCCGGTTGCCCGATAAACATCAGGGACACTCACAAGGTGTTACTGGACGGAGTAATTAGGGTCAGAGACAAAGCCAAGCGGCAAATCCAAAAATATCTCGAAAAGCTAAGAGGATATTAACTATTTTTTCAGTGATATTGCCTGTGTTGGACAGGTTTCTATTGCAAGCTTAACGTTTTCCACGACCACCCGATCAGTTAAATCGGCCTCAGGATTTTGTGCCGCTTTTCCGTTCTTCCCAAACTTGACCCCCATAGCTCCTTCGGAAATATCTTCGCAAATATTACATCCGATGCACTTATTTTTATCAACTACAATTTTCATTAGCTAAATTGTAACCTGAACTGAGGATATAATCAAAACATGGCCAATATCATTAAATGTCCCAACTGCAACGAAGAGATCGAAATTACCGAAGCTCTTAGTCAGACAATCAAAGCGGATCTGGAAAAAGAACTCACCCAAAAAATCAGAGAGAAATATGCCGAAGAGTCTTTGGGTAAAACCAAACTCCTGGAAGAAGAACTAAAAGTAAAAAATCAAAAACTGGAAGAAGCCAGAGACGCCGAACTTAAAATAAGACAGGAAAAACTCAAACTTGAAGATGAGAAAAAGTCGTTTGAGCTGGACAAACAGCGTCAGTTGGATGAAGAGAGAAACAAAATCCGTCAGCAAACCCTTCTCGAGGCCAGCGATTCACACCGATTAAAGGATATGGAGAAAGAAAAAATGATTAGTGACCTCAAAAAAGCTCTTGAAGATGCTCAGCTCAAAGCCTGTCAGAGTTCCCAACAGCTCCAGGGAGAGATTTTGGAACTTGACCTCGAAGACTATCTTCGATCCGCCTTCCCCCTCGATGAAATTAACCCCGTCGGCAAGGGAGTCAAGGGAGCCGATGTTAGTCAGGTGGTAAAAACCAGTTTGGGTACGGTCTGCGGCGTTATTCTCTGGGAATCAAAAAGAACCAAGGCCTGGGTCGACGACTGGACTACTAAGCTAAAAGCTGATCTTCGGGCATCAAAAGCCAACATCCCGGTAATCGTCTCCACCGTATTGCCCAAGTCCCTTAAAACCGGATTTGGATTTTACGATGGAGTCTGGGTCACCGAACCCGCTTTCACCCAACCCCTCGCCGAGATACTTAGAAAAAATCTGATTGATGTTGCCAGAGAAAAACACCATGGCAACGACCGAGGCACAAAAGCCGATATGATTTACACCTATCTGACAAGCGACGCCTTTGTCCAGCAGATCCAAAACATCATCGAGGTTCATCAGAGTATGCAGACTCAGATCCAAAGAGAGCGTGCCGCCTTTGAAAAATTATGGAAAGAAAGAGAAGCTCAAGCCGAAAGAATCCTTATCAGTACTGCCGGTATTTATGGCAGTATTCAGGGTGTAGCCGGACAATCTCTGCCTCCAGTCAAGGGTCTTGATCTACTTGAAGAGTAACTATATTTTAAGCAACGCTACCGCGTTAGTCGAACCCTCTTTGTAATAGCTTTGTCCATGAATTACGACGACCGTATCGCCTTTTACCAACTCTCCCGAACTTATAAGGCTCTTAATCGCTGGATTTGGAAGTTTAAACTCTCCTTCGGTGATATCGGTTCGGATAGCCCTAACCCCGTATGACAAAGAAAGCTCTTCAACTGTTTTTTGATCAAAGGTCATGGCAACAACTGGTACTTTTGGGCGCAGTCTGGAGACGGATTTTGCCGTCAATCCGGACTGGGTAAAAACAAGAATCATTTTAATCTTAATTAATTCTTGATTGAGTAGTTCTCTGGTTGAGTTAATAATAATATCCGTTTCATTTTTTGGTTCAATTTTAAAATCAATAAGTCGATAAGTTTGTTCGTTGTACCTGGCAATCTTTGACATTTCCTCTACCGCTTTCACGGGATATTTTCCGCTAGCAGTCTCTCCGGAAAGCATTAGAGCATCCGTTCCGTCCAGTACAGCATTGGCTACGTCGGTTGCTTCGGCTCTAGTCGGTCTTGGACTCGAGGTCATCGACTGCAACATCTGCGTAGCCGTAATTACCGGTTTATTTGCCATTCGGCACTTCGCAATAATAGTCTTTTGCCAATAGGCGAGCTGTTCAATGGGAACTTCAATTCCCAGATCACCTCTGGCGACCATCACGGCATCCGTTGCTTCAATTAACTCGTCCAAATTCCGCAGCGCTTGAAGGCTCTCAATTTTAGCTACTACCATCGCTTTAATTTTTCTCTCTGCCATTTCTCGGCGTAGCAGTTCAATGTCTTTTCTGGTTCTGGAAAAGGACAGCGCCATAAAATCAACCTTCTTGGTCATTGCCATATCCAATCTTTTAAGATCTTCGTGAATTAGTGATGGTAAGTTCATCTCCACTCCGGGGAAGTTAACGCCTTTTTTATGACCGATTTCACCCTCAACACATGACTCCGCGACGATTAAATCTTTCTTGACACTGATTATTTTAAGTTCAATTGTTCCATCATCAATTAAAATACGGTCTCCTTTTTTTACTGTACGGAATACTAACTCATGGGGAATACAAATAGAGTCAAAATTTGGAATAAACGAAGGCGTAATCATTACCCTTTGTCCTTTTTCCACCGGAAAGGGGAGCTTGTCGACAGTTATCAGTCGAATTTCCGGTCCCTGCAGATCGATTAGAATGCCAATGTTTGCCTTAAGCTTGGTTGCTATCGTTTGCACCCTATCAATTCGTTCCTCATGCCACTCTGCAGTTCCGTGTTTAGTGTTAAAACGAAAAACATTTACCCCGGCATTAATTAATTTTTCAATCGTCTCCGATGAGTCGCTTGCAGGACCAAGAGTAGCTACAATCTTTGTTAGTCTGTCACTGGTCATAAATTAAGTATATCCTTCATTGGGTGTTGTCGTGATAACATGAGTTTGTCATGTACTATCGCAAAACAAGAAATCTATTTGATCCCGGATCGAGTGACCCGATAAAACTAAGTCGTTCCAAAATTGAACTCTTCACCATGTGTCCTCGTTGTTTCTATATGGATGTTCGTTTGGGAATCTCCCGACCGTCAACACCTCCTTACACCCTAAACTCCGCCGTTGATAATCTTCTCAAAAACGAGTTTGATCTTCTTCGAAAAAATGGAGAGGCTCACGAACTCATAAAAAAGTATCACATTGATGCCCTTCCTCTTCAGCACAAAGATCTCCCTCGGTGGCGTGGTGAAGTTACCGCTTATGAAGGGGCAATGGCAGTTGATGAAAAATCAAATATCTTAGTCAACGGACTGGTAGATGATCTATGGGTTAACAAAAAGGGAGAGTTAATTATTGTCGATTACAAATCAACCAGTACCACCAAAGAAATTTCCCTCGAAGACGAGTACAAACAAAGCTACAAACGCCAAATGGAAATCTACCAATGGATTTTCCGTAAGCTTGGTTTTTCTGTTTCCGATACCGGTTATTTTATTTTTGCCAACGCCATGAAAAACCTACCTAAATTTGATGGCAAACTTGAGTTTGAAATGACTGTTTTAAGTCACAAAGGTGACGACTCTTGGGTGGAAAAGACTCTTTTGGATATCAGAAAAACACTCGTCAAAAACGATATCCCCAGCCCGGACTCAAGTTGTGAATACTGCGCCTATCGAAAATCATCCGTAGAGGTGGTTGGTAAGTGGAAAGCTGACCACACAGGGTAAAATATACCCATGAATCTTTCTGATTTTAACTATTACCTTCCGGAAAACTTGATTGGTCAAAAAGCCATTGAACCTCGTGACAGTTGCCGGCTTCTGGCTATCAATCGTCAAACAAAACAAATTACCCACCATATATTTTCGGATCTCACTGAAATTTTGGATAAAAACTATGTCTTAGTAATAAACGATACCAAAGTTTTCCCGGCCAGACTTTTTGGTACCAAAGAGACCGGTGGCAAAACCGAAATTCTCTTACTCAAGCAAACTTCTTTGGATTCATACTCCGCCATCGGTAAGGGTAAACTCAAAATGGGCGCCGTAATTACTTTTTCCGATGACTTTTCTGGAAAAATTACGGCTATCGATGAAGGAGAAATAAATATCAAGTTTAATAAAAGCGGGGTTGCTTTAATTGAGGAGATTGATCGACATGGCAAAACTCCACTTCCTCCCTACATTCACTCAGAAGCAAAAGAGGCCGATCTTCGCACTCAGTATCAAACGGTTTATGCCAGAGAAAAGGGGAGTGCTGCCGCCCCTACAGCGGGCCTACATTTCACTGATAATTTATTAACTAAACTTGGAACCAAGGGTGTCGAAATAGAAAAAGTAACTCTTCATGTCGGCCTGGGTACTTTTAAGCCGGTAACCGACGAGCAAGTTGCCACCAAGACACTTCATTCCGAGACATTTTTTCTCTCTGAAGACGTCGCCAACAGACTTAACGAAGCCAAAAAACTGGGTAAAAAGATCATTGCTGTAGGTACTACTTCTTGTCGTTTGCTGGAAACCCTTTCCGATGAAGAGGGGATTATTCACTCCGGCCAAGGAGAAACCAAGATATTTATTCAGCCCGGTTATCGGTTCAAGTTTGTCGATGGTCTAATCACCAATTTTCATCTTCCCTCAACCAGCCTTCTCATGCTTGTTTCCGCCCTCACTCTCTCGCCAAACACCCCTGAGAAGTATAAAAATTTCTCGGACAGTCTAATAGGCCAAGCTTATCAGGAAGCAATAAAAGAAAAATATAAATTCTTCAGCTTTGGTGACGCTATGCTCGTTCTTTAAGTTTTGTTCTCATCTGTTCCGCCAGTCTCACCATAAACCTCACATTATGAATTGATGCCAGTCGGTAATATGATAGCTCTTTAGCCTTGTACAAGTGCCTCAAATAGCCTCGTGAGTAGCCATTGCGGCAGGTATAGCAATCACACCCATTCATGATTATGTGGGGGTCATTAATAAATTTGTTGTTGTCGATATTTAACCGACCCTTAGGATACTCGCTTTCAAATTTGTCGCCTCGGATTTCACCATGATACAGAGAGCCATTTCTGGCCATTCTCGTTGGCGCCACACAATCAAACATATCCACTCCCGCTTTAATAATGTCGACAATATTTTCTGGATCACGTCCCAGTCCCATGGTATAGATGGGTTTATCTTTTGGTAAGTACCCTTTTATCCAATCCATTATCTCCAAAGTAGCCTCCATGTTGTAGCCGATTGTTTCACCTCCAATAGCAATTCCGTCAAACGGTAATGACGCAATATACTTCGTGGCCTCTTCCCGCAAATCTTTGAAGGAGCTTCCTTGCACAATACCAAACAAAGCTTGATAAGTTCCTTGAGCACTCTTTTTTTGATTCTCCTCCCATTGCTTAATACATCTCACCGCCCATCTATGAGTTCGCTCCATGGCTTCTTTGGCATATTTGTACTCGGTTTGGTCCGGTGTACACTCATCAAAAGCCATAATAATATCGGCACCAAGCTCTCTCTGGATATTCATCGATCTTTCGGGTGTAAATTTATGTACTTCACCATCAAGATGAGACTTAAAGGTAACTCCGTCTTCGGAAATCTCGGAAAGAGACTCTGAGTGTGCTCCCAAGCCAAGAGAAAACACTTGAAAACCACCGCTATCTGTTAACATCGGCTTATTCCAGTTCATAAATTTCTGTACCCCACCCATTTCGTTAACTAGTTTTTCTCCTGGACGAAGAAACAAATGGTAAGTGTTGGCTAAAATTATTTCGGCCTTGGCATTTTCAATATCCTCACTATCCAAAGCTTTCACTGAAGCGGCAGTACCCACAGGCATAAAAACGGGTGTATTTACCTCTCCACGATCTGTAGAAAACTTTCCTGAGCCATCAAGATTTTTTTGAAATTTAAACGCCATGGAGCCGAAGGTGGGACTCGAACCCACTACCTACGGTTTACGATACCGTCGCTCTACCAGCTGAGCTACTTCGGCGATA
>Ga0075582_139_pt1 | contig 14004 bp, 13 predicted proteins | sample RifGroB1_FD_68343 | JGI IMG/M metagenome (GOLD analysis project Ga0075582, IMG submission 68343) | candidate division WWE3 bacterium GW2011_GWB1_42_6 | reverse complement strand
ATCTCCATCCAAAAGGTTATCGAGAATCTTAACCCTTTACTGAAGGGGTGGTACAACTATTTCAAACAAGCATATAAGACGACCTTTCCATACGTAGACGGATTTATCCGACGTCGACTTAGAGCGATTTTAAGAGCTCAGGAGAAAAGACAAGCATTTGGTAGAACAAAATCGTTCGTCATTTGATTCGGATTTGATGCCGGTGAATAATCAGTACTCATCGGTTGTTCTTGTGTCCAAGATGGTTTATAAGGCTCTTTTTGATCTTCTTAACCAGAGTTCCTTCAACAAAGTTCCCGCCGTTCTGGTCATCACCGGTGATATGAATAAAATGGCCGAAGCCTATGGAGGCATCCGCCACGACAAAGAAGTTTTTCTTGAGGCTGGCTACACCGCCCAAAATATTGCTCTTCAGGCAGAAAGTCTCAAACTGGGAACCAACGTCAATACCAACTTTGACGAACTCAAGTTAAGAGAGCTAATCACTGTTCTCAGCACCGACACAATTATTAATTTAATGCCCATAGGCATACCAAAATAAATAATATGGCAGAAATAATAACGCCACAACCCGAAACCCAACCTCCTCTTTTTGCTCCGGATGGTTCTCCAAGCAAAGAGGTCAAAGAAGCCCTCAAGGAGTTGGAAAAGGAACAAAATAGAGAATACGCCAGAAAATTTGCCGAAGAAATAGCAGACTCAATCGAAGAAAGACACAAAAACCACGCTCCTTAGTTTACTTGCCCTTCCTCCACTCGGCAATTTTCTTGTGATCACCCGAAAGTAATATCTCCGGCACCTTCCAGCCCCTGTATTCTGCTGGTCTGGTGTACTGGGGGTACTCCGTCTCAAACGTCTCTGAATAAGACTCTTCCTCAAGAGATTTTGGATTTCCCAAAGCTCCGGGAAGTAAGCGAACAATGGAATCTACCATCACCATCACTGGTAGTTCTCCACCCGACAAAACGTAAGGACCAATAGAGTAAACCTCATCAACCAGATTGTCGTGGACCCGATGATCAATTCCCTCAAAATGAGGGGCAATTAAAATCAAATGCTCCTCACTCTTCAGGGTTTCCGCCACTTTTTGGTTGTACATCTTACCTTTGGTATCCAATAAAATTACTTTGGAACCCGGTTTTTTCAAATCTGTCAGAGCGCGATCAACTACGTCGACTCTCATCACCATTCCTGCTCCGCCGCCGAACGGCTTGTCATCTACACTCTTATAATTGTCATCGCTCCAGTCACGCAAATTATGAACTTTAATCTCCACAACTCCTGTCCCGGTCGCTCTGCCAATAATCGAGGTCCCAAAAACTTTCTCAAACATTTCCGGAAAAATCGTCAAAACATCTATTTTCATCACCCTCAATTATACAGTTAGTCTTCTTCAGGTTAATAATCGTACCGGAGGATATATAATCGTTTATATGCCAAGACTCGTCAAAAAAACAGCACACGGACCACATCAGGTAGGGGATAAGTTCATCTGTATGTGCGGACTAAGCAAAAATCAACCTTTTTGCGATAGTTCCCATCTCAAAACCCTCAAAGAAAACGAAGACAAACTCTACTGGTACGACGAAACAGGTAAGCCGGAAGAGATCATCACCGAAGAAAGTACTGAAGAAGAATGTTGTGGAAACTGTTCCGGAGACTGTTGTCAGGAAGACAAAAAAACCAAGTAATTATGAACAAACTTCCCTTAGCCGTCGTCGTTATCCCCACCTACAACGAAGCCGAATCAATCGGTGAGATGATTGATACTCTCTGCGGCAAAATTTTTCCTAAAATTAAAGACTGGCAATGCAAGCTTCTGGTTGTCGACGATACTTCTCCCGACGGTACCTATAAAATTGTCCAAAACAAACAAAAGCAGTATAAAAATCTTGAGCTTTATCTAAATCCTACCAAGGCCGGTATTGGAGGGGCCTACGTCAAGGGTTTTCGTTATGCTATGACCGCTCTTGGAGCGGACGTCATTATCGAGTTTGATGCTGACTTCCAGCATCCACCCAAAGATATCCCCCTTTTGTTAAATGAAATTACCGCCGGATATGACTATGTTCTCGGTTCCCGCAAAATTAAAGGAGGTAGCAATCCCAAGGGGTGGGGTTTCAAACGCCTTTTTTTCAGCGAGGTTGGTGGTCTAGTTGCTCGCCTTGGCCTTTTCTTCCCCGGAAAAATGTTCTTCAAAATTACCGACCCCACAACTGGTCTGAAAGCATCCAGAGTCAAAGGCCTTGTCGATGCTATGGACATGGATCATCTATACTCCAGAAATTTTGGTTACAAACTCGAGTTCTTGTACAAAATGGTTCAGCTTGGGGCAAAAGTTAAAGAGATCCCGCTTCAGTTCGGTCTCCGCACCAAAGGTGAGTCCAAGATCGAGCCCCAAACCGCCATCGATATTTTTCGTACCGTATTCCTCCTTCGCTGGAACGACCCCACCACTCAGAAATTTATTAAATTTGGTTGCATCGGCCTTTTTGGTTTTGGTATCAACAAATTCGGCCTCGATATTTTTTCTAAAGCTCTTCAAAATACAATCAACACCGTTGGTGTAAGAAACTTCATTGCCAACGCGCTAGCTGCTGAGATTTCTATAATAAGCAACTTTATTTTAAACAATCTCTGGACTTTTAAAAACGAAAAACTAGTCTGGGGCAAAATCCTTATTCAAAAGTTCTTCACTTTCAATCTCAGTTCGGTTTTCTCCGGTATCGTCATCCCCAGTCTAGTCATCGGTGCCGGGACTCAGATTTTTGGTGACCAGTATCGTTTCCTCTTCTTAGTACTGGCCGTACTCTTTTTCACAATTCCCCTAAACTGGTTCATCTACAACCACGTCATCAATAATATCGCCAAGACAATCTTAAACTCCTTTTTCTGAATCAGCTTGTCCCAGCCAATCAAGACAAACGGTGCAATCGGAAGGATATATCGGCTAATGTCTCGGTGAGCGACCGACAAGGTAGACAGAAAAAATAGTCCGGCAAAGTATGTCTCTATTTTCATTTTCTTTTTCCATATCTTGGCCACACCAATGCCGAAAATCAGCCAAGTCCAGATCACATCTTCCAGCCAAAAATTTCCCACCCAAACCTGTCCTTTGGGAGCAAAGATAGAAAACGGTGGCCAAAAAAGATGGATATTATCTCCGCTGTTAAAGTATGCCCAGAAATCTCCTGTCCGAACTCCGTAAAACCAAAACAGCGCCAGAATCGCCAATGCCTGAATTAGAAGCGGCAAGTACTTAAACTGAATTTTCTTTAATCTTATCGACTCCACCAAAGCATACAATCCATAAGCTCCAAGTAAAATCACTGCCGGACTTTTAGTAAGTTGTGCCAAAAGTCCAAATAGTCCTGCAAGCCAAAATTTTTCTTTACGGAAGTAAAAAATACTGGCAATAATGAAAAACAAAAACCATGGTTCCGGTGAACCAATACTGCGTAAAGCCACCCATCGCGCCGGTAATACCAAAAATACCAAACACAGCCATAGCGGATTTTTGCTCAATCCAAACTCCTTAAGATATTTAAAAAGCATCAGGAAACACAACACACTCCCGAGGAGCGTCGCAAGAAGCATAGCCGTCGGTCCTTTGAGTACCGTGTCAAACACGGAAATGATCGCCGGGTACAGGGGAAAATGTGCCGGGTAATACTCAACCGGCAGAGGATTGGAGAACCGGGTTCTAATAGCCTCAGTGCTATACCAGGTTTTTTCTACGATTAAGTAGTTTGGTCCATCAAAATTTTGCCAAAGGATTTTAGTTCCTTCGGAAAAATCCATACCCCAACCGGGAAGCTGAACTTTCAGAACAAAAGGCAGCCAAACCAATAAGGAAAAAAGAACAACTGCGATAGCTAAATATGCTCGTTTCATCTATCTCTTAGTATATACTTGTGAGTATGTCGAGACAAATAGAAAAACTGTCTGTATTTTTACCGGCTTACAACGAGGAAGCCAACCTCCAACGAACAGTCAAAAATGTTATCGAAAATCTCCAAAAAAATGTTTCGGAATGGGAGATAGTCATTGTTGACGATGGCTCCAAAGACAAAACTGGTGAAATCGCCGACCAACTAGCCAAGGAAAACAAAAAAATCTCCGTTATTCACCACTCACCCAATCGGGGTTATGGCGGCGCCTTCAAGAGTGGTCTTTACGGTTGTAAATATCCTTGGATTTCCTTCATCGACTCCGATGGCCAGTTCAACTTTAAAGAAATCAGTCGTTTCATCGAAACTCAGGAAAAAACCAATGCTGACATGGTTATCGGTTTCTATTTAAAAAGAAAAGTTCCTTTCACCAGAATTTTAAATTCCAAAATCTGGCAGTTAATTGTCTTCCTTCTTTTTGGTCTTAATGTTCGGGACATCGACTGTGGTTTCAAACTCATCTCCAAAAAAATTGTCGACACTATTCCTAAGCTTGAAAGCGAAAGGGGAGCTTTCATTAGCTCTGAGTTTTTAATTAAAGCCAAAAAAGCCGGTTTCAAGATCGTCGAGATCGGTGTTCAGCACTATCCGCGTAAGTTCGGTGAAGCTACTGGTGCCAAACTGAATGTTATTGTTCAAAGTTTTATCGACTTGTTTAAACTCTGGCAAAAAATCAAATGATCAACTGGATCAAAAAAAATAAGTTTGAAGTTGCTTTACTGCTTGGAATTCTTTTTATTGCTCTCTTTCTTCGCCTCTTTAGAATCAGTGAGTTTATGACTTTCCTGGGCGATGAAGGCCGCGACGTTCGCATTGTCCGCGACCTCATCACTAAAGGTAACTTGGTCTTCATTGGCCCGCAAACCAGCATCGGCAACATGTACCTTGGTCCTCTCTATTACTATCTGATGGCTCCCGCCCTCTTCCTATCCGGTCTCAATCCTGTTGGGCCTGCCGTGATGGTTGCCCTCCTGGGTGTCCTTACTGTCTGGCTTACTTGGTATGTTGGTCGAGACTGGTTTGGGAAAGTTGCCGGGCTCATTGCCGCTCTTCTTTTTGCCATTTCTCCGGTCGCCATCATTTACTCTCGCTCGTCTTGGAACCCCAACCCCATGCCGCTTTTTTCACTCCTTTGTATCTGGGGGATCTACCAAGTCTGGCGGCACAAAAAATATTTCTGGTTACCCTTAGTCGGTATTTTTTATGCTTTTGCTATGCAGATGCACTATCTCGGTTTACTTCTTGCCCCCATTCTTGGCCTCTTCTGGTTGCTTTCATTACTCCAAGTTAAAAAAGACAAAGAACTAAAGTCTCAGTTCCTCAAAAAAACTCTGATTGCGATACTCCTTTTTCTACTTCTCATGTCCCCCCTCGTTTTGTTTGACCTCAAACACTCCGGTATGAACTACAACGCTTTCAAAGCCTTTTTTACCGATCGTCAAACAACCATAAACCTTAACCCTACGAGATCTGATCGTTTTCTTCCGGTAATTTACACTACCATCACTGACTTAGTTCTTGCTCGTCAGGAAATTTATGTTCCTCTTGTTTCCGCCGCTATCTTTCTTCTTTCCCTTTTCGTTTTTATCAAATCAAAGTGGCGAACCGCTCTCAAACTTCTTTTTGCCTGGCTGATTCTCGCCCTTCTTGGTCTTGGGGTTTACAAACAGCACGTCTACATCCATTATTTAGGTTTTATTTATCCGGCTGTTTATCTTCTCCTGGGAGCCATTTTTGGCTTTATTTTTACCAGAAAAGGAATAATTCTTAAAATTCTCGCCGCCATTATTCTCGCCGCACTTATCTTTCTCAATATTAAATACAGTCCTACTTTTGACAATCCCAATCGTCAGCTTCAGCGCACCGAGGAAGCCGTTGACTTAATTATCAAAGAGTCCAAAGGAGAGCCTTTTAATTTTGGTCTGATTGCCAAACAAAACTACGACGAGTCTTACCGCTACTTCCTCGAAAACAAAAAAGCAAACTTGGTTCGTGGCGAAGTCAAAATCGTCGATCAGCTCTTTGTCATCTGCGAAGATGGCGACAAGTGTCAACCGGAAGGAAATCCGGACTGGCAAATTGCCGTTTTTGGACCATCACACGTCGTCTCTATGTGGCAAATTGATTATCTGAAAATCTATCGGCTCGAACACACCAAATGAGTACCACCAATGGCAAATTAATCTGGATTGACCTCGAGATGACCGGACTTAATCCGGACAAAGATAAAATTGTCGAGATTGCCACCATCATCACCGATGCTAATCTGGACGTACTGGCGGAAGGACCAGATCTGGTAATTCATCAACCCTCGGAGATAACAAACAACATGATTGCCTGGAACCAAGAACATTTTGCCCAGTCAGGACTCTTAAATGCCATCCACGACTCAAAAATATCTCTGGCCGAAGCCGAAGAACAGACCCTCAACTTCCTTAAGAAATACTCTCCCACTAATACGGCTCTTTTGGCCGGCAACTCCGTCCACATCGACCGTGAATTCATCAGAGTTCACATGCCCAAGCTCGCTGCTTTTGTTCACTATCGTATTATTGATGTCTCCACCATCAAAGAACTCGCTCTTCGCTGGTATCCCGAAGTCAAGCCCTTCGCAAAAGTCGAGGCGCATCGTGCTCATGATGACATTCTCGAGTCCATAGATGAGCTAAAATACTATCAGGCACGTATATTTAAATAATTATGTCAAACATCAAGCTCTCCATTGTTATACCCAACTTCAACGAAAAAGAAAATCTAGATCGGGGAGTTCTCACCGAAGTCTACAACTATCTTAAAGGAGTCCATTACGACTACGAAGTCCTCATTAGTGATGATGGTTCCACCGACGGCAGTAAAGAAATAGCCGAAAAATTCGCCCGCTCTCACCAGGGTTTCAGGGTCTTACCCAATCCTCATGGTGGCAAAGCCAAAGCCGTCTATGCCGGTATCAAAGCCGCCAAAGGTGAGATTGTTCTTTTCACCGACATGGATCAGTCAACCCCCTTAAAAGAAGTTGAAAAACTTCTTCCTTGGTTCGATGAGGGTTTTGATGTTGTTTTTGGCTCCCGTGGTAAAGCCAGAGAAAATTTTCCCTGGTACCGCCAGCTCACCTCCTGGGGCTTTCGCGTCGTGAGGGGAATTTTTCTACTCCGTCACGTCGTCGACACTCAGTGTGGCTTCAAAGCTTTCAGGACCAATGTTGCTAAAAAATTATTTCCCTTACTCTCGGTGCTTAGGAATCAAAAACAATCTGCGGGCTGGTCTGTTTCCGCCTTTGATGTCGAGCTTCTGTTCTTAGCCGAAAAATACGGCTACCGTCTCAAAGAGGTTGATGTCGCCTGGAAAGACGAAGACGTGGCCACCAACAAAGACAAAAGATTTATTAAAGAGTCAACCGACATGTTAAAGCAGATTCTTCAAGTCAAGAAAAACGACCTTCAAGGAAAATATGATCAAAAATAATAAAATCTGGATCATTGTTTTTACTTTACTGGCCTTCGGCTTATTCTTTTTTTTAAGGCTATCGAAACTCAACAACATTCCGGTGTTTGTGGATGAAGCCATTTATGTTCGTTGGTCCCAGGTGATGAAAAACGAACCCAATCTTCGTTTTATACCCCAGACGGACGGTAAGCAGCCTCTTTTTATGTGGTCTACCATTCCCTTTTTCAAAATCTCCGACGACCCTCTCCTTGCCGGCCGTCTTGTTTCGGTAACTACCGGTTTTGGCACGCTTCTTGGCGTCGGCTTTCTAGCCTACTTAATTTTTGCTGACCTGCTAGTTGTTTCTTTGTCAATGTTGGTTTTTGCCATCCTGCCGTACTCCGTTTTCTTCGATCGCATGGCGCTAGCCGACTCAATGCTTGGTATGTTTGGTATCTGGTCCTTGGCGCTCTCTATACTTTTTGCCAAGACAAGAAAACTCGATCACGCTATGCTTCTTGGTTTTGCTATTGGCGGAGGACTTCTCACCAAATCTCCTGCCATTATGTTCTACATTTGGCTCGCCCTATCCTTACTTTTCTTTTTTAGACCCAAAGGCAGCAAACTCAAAACCCTGGGTAATTTATCACTTGGTCTCCTAGCCATTGTCATTATTTCCCAAGCTATGTATGGTATTCTCCGCCTCGGACCGGCCTTTGAAATGATTGGCGCTCGTAATCAAGACTACTTGTTTACTTGGAGGGAAGTCCTCGGCCACCCCCTTATTATCCTAGGTCTCCTTCCTAAAAAAACCAGATCTTTATCTCTCTTCTTAATTTTTGTTTCACTGCTTCCTCTTGTCGCCCAAGCCGCAATCGCCAAAGTCTACACCAGTCGCTATGCCTTGTTCGCCGTACTTCCCCTGATTCCAGTTATCGGTTTTGGTTTTCACTGGCTGGTAACAAGAAAGGGAATTCTTATCAAACTTTCCACCCTTATTCTTCTACTTGTTCCTCTTATTTTTTCTCTTCTTTGCGTTTTTGCACCCACCAAAGCCCTTCTTTCCTATGATATGCACACCGGCTATCTCGAGGAATGGACTGCCGGCTGGGGTCAAAAAGAAGTAGCTAACTACCTTATTGATTTAGAGTCAAAAGGGGAGAAGATAGTCGTTTTCACCGAAGGCTTCTTCGGTACTCTTCCTGATGGTCTTCAGATCTACACCAATGGTCACCCCAATATTACCGTTGTTGGCTCAAACCCCTATGTTGGTGCTGTTCCGGAGGGCTTGGTCAACACTTCCCCGGACAACGCCCGCTTCTTGGTAATTAATAAATCTCGTAATCATCTCAGTGCCGGTTCCCTCGACACTCTAAAGCTCATCAAAGAATTTCCCAAGCCGGCTCGCCTAGACGGCACCCAAGAAGTGCTGCAGTTCTATCGCTATCAGCTTAACTCTCTATAATGAATTCAATGCTACGTCTATTAGTCAATTTGTTTACTTCTCTATGGAAACTGATTAAACGTTTTCGTTTTGAAATTTTACTCATTGTTCTTCTGTTTCCTTCGGTCAACAGCTTACTTCAACCGGGTTATTTTTCCATGCACGATGATCTCCAAGTTTTTCGTCTCTTTGAACTCAACAAATGTTTCCAGGATGGTCAGATTCCTTGTCGTTGGGTTCCTGACGGCGGTTTTGGTTATGGCTATCCTCTGATGCAGTTCTATCCTCCCATGCCTTACTATCCTATGGAGCTTATGGTAATGCTGGGTTTAGGCTTCTTCTGGCCGGTAAAAATTATGTTTATTCTCGCCTTTATTTTCTCCGGTCTCGGTATGTATTATCTTGCCAAAGAGTTCTTTGGCAAATGGGGAGGCATTCTCTCGGCCCTTTTTTATGTTTATGCTCCGTATCACTCGGTTGATATCTATGTTCGCGGTGCTCAAAATGAGGCTTGGGGTATGGTCTGGTTTCCCTTTGTCTTGCTCTATATCTACAAACTAATTACCAAAGAATTCTCCTGGAAAAACTTTCTTCTCTTAGCCCTTGCCCTCATGGGTCAGCTCACTTCACACAATGTTATGACGATGGTCTTCGCCCCAACAGCAATTCTCTGGGCAGTTTTTTGGTTTATTCAAAGCAGAAATTTCAAAAATATCAAACCCCTCATTCTTTCCAGTCTGTTGGGAGTTGGCTTATCCGCTTTTTTCTTCATCCCTGTTATCCTGGAGCAAAAATTTGTCCATGTCGAATCAATGATGTCTGGCTACTTCAACTTCATGGCTCACTACGCCGATATTGATCAGATGTTCTTCTCTCGTTTCTGGGGTTACGGCGGTTCCACCTGGGGGCCGGAAGATAATATGTCTTTTTCTATCGGACAATTCCAATGGGTGGTTGCTCTCCTCGTTTCTGCCCTTGCTCTTTTCAAAATCAAAAAACACAAATCTCTTTCCCTCATGATTTTAATGATGGTAGCGTTTGGTTTTGTTTATGCCTTTTTAGCCCACGGCAGATCAATTACAATTTGGAATAAATTAACCCTGCTCCAATATGCTCAGTTCCCTTGGCGCCTTGTAGCTTTAATTATTTTTTATTTTTCTTTCGTTGCCGGTTACCTCGCCACGATAAAATTTTCTCCGTTTCTGAAGAAGATACTCTTTGTTGCCCTTACTCTCGGGCTCATTAACTGGAATATTTATTTCTTCCAAATCGAAAGACCGGTCAGAGTTACTATCGAGGAAAAAATGGCCGGTCGTCAATGGGAGCTCCAAGTCACCGGCGGTATCTTCGACTATCTACCCAGAAGTGCCGAGTTTCCTCCTGGGGCACCGGCCTTTACCATCCCAATTTATTCCGAAGGTCAAGGAGGAATTTTAAACTTCACTTCCGGTACCAACTGGATGAAGTTTGATGCCGCTGTCTCGACTCCAAACGCCAAAGTCATTCTCCCGTTATTAACTTTCGAAGGTCTTGTCACTAAAGTTGACGGTAAAAAAGTCACCACCACCCATGACGAACTTGGTCGAGTCAACGTCGACCTTACGGAAGGAAACCACACTGTCTCAGCCAAAATTGGTTATACCCCAATTCGCCTTCTCTCTGATCTGACAACCTTGACTTCGATTTTAATATTAATAAAATTAGCTCAACATGCTCGACGCCACCCCTGACGAACCTCAAATGCTTGAGTATCAAGAAGTAAAAAACCGTTCGGTGTCCGGAGTGCTGGCTCTCATTTCTCGTACTTTCATTGTTCAGATAATCTCATTCATCTCAACACTGGCCCTCACCATTTTTCTCGACCCCAATGTTTACGGTGTCTTTTATCTTGTTTCTTCCGTTGTCAATTTCCTGGCTTATTTTTCCGATGTCGGTCTTGCCGCCGCGCTCATCCAAAAAAAAGAAACAGTTACCAGGAAAGATCTCGCCACCACCTTTACCATTCAACAGATACTCGTTCTTCTTCTGCTTCTGATTTTATTTTTGGCCAGATCTTTTATTCGTTCTCAATACAACATCGACCAGTCTGGGATGTATCTTCTCTATGCCATGGGCATCTCCCTCTTTTTGAGTTCTCTCAAAACCATTCCTTCAATCATGCTTGAGAGAGAAATTAAATTTAATAAATTAATTCTTCCTCAGATTCTCGAAACCCTCGCTTTCAACTTCGTCGCCGTCTTTTTTGCCTGGAAAGGTTTTGGAATCACCGCTTTTACTTTTGCTGTCCTTTCCCGGGGTATTGTCGGTTTGATCACTATGTATATAGTCTATCCCTGGAAACCAATGTTTGGTATTTATCGCGACTCACTCAGTTCGCTTCTTCGTTTTGGTCTGCCATACCAAGCTAACACTTTCCTGGCGGTTCTTAAAGACGATGGTATGACTATTATTCTCACCAAAATTATTGGTACTACCGGCCTGGGCTACATCGGATGGGCAAGCAGATGGGCGGGTCTTCCTCTCCGTATCGTGATGGATAATCTCACCAAAGTTTCCTTTCCTACCTTTGCCCGTCTCCAGCACGACAAAGAAAAACTTACCCGAGCTGTTGAAGTTAGTCTCAAATATATGTGTCTTGCCTCTTTTCCCATTCTTGTCGGTATGGGCTTCTTTGCCCTTCCCTTGATAAATATTATCCCCCGGTACACCAAGTGGTTACCGGCCCTTATACCCCTCTATATCTATCTCTACAACTCAGCCTGGGCCAGTATTTCCACCAGCCTCACCAATCTTTTAAATGCCACCGGTCACATCAGATCCACTTTCAAGTTAATGTTAATGTGGACAGGGCTTACCTGGGTCACCATGCCTTTCTTGGCTCTAAAGTTCGGGTATCTGGGTGTTTCCTACGCCGTTGCCATTATCGCCACCTCTTCAATTGTTACCATCTTTATGGCACGAAAGTATGTTCACTTTAGTCTGTTAAACATTCTCAAAACGCCTCTTTTTGCTACCTTATCCATGAGTTTATTCCTTTTAGCCTTTATTCACTATGGTACCTCGGTTTTCAATCTCGTCGCTATCGGCGTTTTTTCCGCCGCTATTTACTTCAGCACTGTTATTCTCGTCGAAGGCATCTCCTTTTTTACCAATACCCTAAACTACTTTAAAATAAAACATGTTTAAAAGACTGCTCTACTTACTACCTCTTTTTCTCTTCTTCATTTTGGCTAAGGGAGCTTTTGCCTGGTTACCTCAGACTTATGTCACCGTTTCCAATCCGGTTAGAGGCTATGACGGATGGATGCTTACCGAACAACATCCACTTGACCTTCCCAAATTTCAGCTTCAGGAAGCTTCCCGTTCCGGACTTCCGGTTACTTGGCTGCTTCGTTTTGACGCGGTCGAAGATGCCACTATCTCCGCTTTCTTTAAAAATCTCCTCAACACCAACAAAACCCAGTTTCTTGGCGCTTTCTTGGAAATAACTCCTTCCCTTACCAACGCTGCGGGAATCAGCTATCCCAACGGTATCACTATTTTTAGTGCCAATCGGATTTTCCTTTCCGGCTACTCGCAAACGGATCGAATAAAGTTGATAGACACCTACATGAACTCTTTCTTTACCCGCTATGGTTTTTATCCCAAGTCTGTCGGTGCTTGGCACCTGGATAGCTTCTCTCTCGAGTATCTTCAGAAAAAATACTCTGTCTTGGCTGCCATAAACTGCGACGAGCAGTACTCCACCGACCATTATCGTCTTTGGGGAGGGTATCTGGGCAGTCCTTACTTTCCGGATAAAAATAACTCGCTTGTACCCGCGTCTAGTTTAAATAATCGGGTAAATCTGACCATGGTTCGCAGGGCTCAGCGAGACCTATTTAACTTTTACGGCACAGGCTACTCTTCCGCTTACTCTGTTCAGGTAAATGACTATCTTGGTATGGGTCAAAATACCGAATATTTCAAAAAACTGGTAGCTCTTTACAGCCAGCACACCTTTAATGAACTAACCTATCTCAACGTTGGTTTGGAAAATGACTACCCCATTGCCAACTATCGTCAGGAAATAATCAACTCTTACAACACCCTCGTCAAAAACAAAGATCTCTACGGTCTAAATTTTATCGATCTGGGAAATTTTGGTGACCTATTCAAAGCCCGCTATCCTGAAAGCAGCCCGGCCTATTTTTATCGCACCAAAGATCTGACAGAGAAACAACAGGGTGAAGTCTTTTGGTATCAAAGCCCTTACTATCGCATCGGTTTCAAGTCACAAAATGGCCAAACTAAGGTAATTGATCTTCGTATTTATAACAGGGGAATTTATGAAGACTACCTGGTTACCCCCAACCACCAGTCTGATCTATATCTTGATATTCCTTCGGCTATCGACTCGGTCAAGTTCCCCGGATCCGAGTTAAATCTCGATTTTGACTTGACTCGTTTCCTCACGGTTTACGCAAAACAATGGGATCTCTGGCAGATTTCTTTGGAAAAGGATAACCAAAAAATTACTTTCTATCCCGATTCCATCACCTTTACCAATCTTTCTGTTCCTCAAGTCGAGTATCAAGGTCTAAAGGTCACTCAAGACAAAAATGACATTACCTGGGAAACTGCCCCTTACACTCCTTTCCAGGACACTTATAACTACTCCTGGTTTTTCTGGGTTGTCCTCGCGATTATCCTCTTTATCCTTGTTAAAAAGATTCGTCGTAACAAACCACCCAAAATATCTCTTCCGGTAGTTGTTGGCCTATTCTGCGTCGCCATCATCAGCCTTACCGTTATCAAAAGTGGTTTGGTTTACTCCTTTGGGCTTGGTTTCTGGGGACCCAACGGTCACGACGCTGTTTTTCATATCTCCCTTATCGAAAAGTTTGCTCAAAACCCTTTTAATCTCGATCACCCTCAGTACTCCGGCGTTAAGTTGACTAATTATCACTTCGTTTTCGACTATCTCTCTGGCATTATTGTTCGTCTTTTTCAAATGCCCGCTACCACTTTCTATTTTCGAGTTGCCCCCATAATCTTAGGTCTAGCTCTTGTCTTCCTGTTAAACAAGCTCATGACCAAGTGGCACTACTCTCCCTGGGGAAAAACTATTTCTTTCATTTTGGTTTTTCTGGGCGGCTCTCTTGGATTTATCCCCAAACTTCTTACCGGTCAGGACATTTTTTCCGG
>Ga0075582_135_pt1 | contig 15100 bp, 12 predicted proteins | sample RifGroB1_FD_68343 | JGI IMG/M metagenome (GOLD analysis project Ga0075582, IMG submission 68343) | candidate division WWE3 bacterium GW2011_GWB1_42_6 | reverse complement strand
CCTGGTATGAGAACTAAAAAAATGATTTGTTGAAGTGAAAGATTCCAAATTTTTTTTTGATGGAGAGTTTTAATTCGATAAACCATCACTAACACAAAACACAATACTCCAATAACAGTGATAAAGGATGAACTTTGCATAGATTAGTCGAATTATAACAAAAGGATGATTGGATTTGGTTTAGAATAAAGATATGAAGAAAGTAGTGGTTATTGGTGCGGCGGTAATTGATGTGCTTTTGAAATCAAAAAGCTTGCGAGTTTTAAAGAGCCATCAGGTTGAAGGCGGGGTGGCGATGTGTGAAGTGATGGGGGGAAAAATCGAGGCAGAAAATGGAGTCCTGGTGAGCGGGGGTGGAGGAACAAACGTAGCTGCGGGATTGCATCGACTGGGCGAAGCCGTAAAAATGATAAGCAGAGTTGGAGATGATGAACTGAGTGAAATATTGATAAAAGAATTGGAGAAGGAAAACGTGGATTTATCTTTTTTACAAAGAACTAAGGGGAAGACAGGTATTTCGGCAGTGCTAGTGGCGACGGATGGAAGAAGGTCGATTGTGACGTATCGCGGGGAAAGCGGCGAGATTGAGAGAAATGAAATTGACTGGGAAGAAATTAAAAAAGCCGATTGGATTCAGATATCCAGCTTGGGGGGAGAAATAGAGTTACTGGAGGATTTGGTAAGTTTTGCTGTGGAACATGGAATCAAAATTGGAGTTAATCCCGGAAAAAAAGAATTGGTACAAAAAGAAAGAATGTTACGTCTTTTGCCCAAAATTGATTTGTTTAATGTAAATCGAATGGAGGCGGCGGAGTTTTGGGGAGGTGGTTTTGAAGAGGAGGAGGTTTTGGTGAGCAAGTTTGTGAAAGCAGGAACACGACTGTTGATGATTACCGATGGTAATAGAGGAGCGGGGATGTGGAAAGGGGGAAGGTGGATGAAGATGGAGGCATATCCTAATAAATCAATTGACGATACAGGAGCCGGGGATGCCTTTGTTTCCGGAGTGGTGGCAGGTCTATTACAAGGAAGGACGGCCGAGGAGGTGCTGAAAATGGGATTGGCCAATGGCGGTTCGGTAGTGACCAAATTGGGGGCAAAAGACGGATTATTGTATAAAAAGGAGATGGAAAAATGGCTTAAGAGAAAGTTAAAAACAGTGGAGGAAACCTTGGGTGTGTCTTGAAGAGAGCTTGAGTACAATGCGGTACCCCGTGTGCTTTAATTAAGATATGGATAAAAAGAAAATATTCGTAACGCATGTTTTTTTGGATAAGTATCTTAAGGAGTTGAAAGAGAAGTATGAAGTTGTGGTGTGGCAAAAGAAGGATATTGGTAGAGAAGATTTGCTTAGAAGTGTAAAAGGCGCGGCAGGAATTATCTCTTTGCTGACCGAGAAGATCGACACAGAGGTAATGGAAGCGGCTGGGCCTACTCTTAAAGTAATTAGCAACTATGCGGTGGGTTTTGACAACATTGATGTAGCTGAAGCAACTAAGAGGGGAATTTGCGTGACAAATACACCAGGGGTACTAACGGAAGCTGTTGCCGAGGAAGTAATCGCATTAACTCTGGCACTTTTTAGAAGAATTGTGGAGGGAGATAGATTTGTGAGAGCCGGAAAGTATAAGGGATGGGAACCGGACCTACTTTTGGGAACAGGGGTTAAAGGTAAGGTAATGGGTATTGTCGGTCTTGGGCGAATAGGGCGATGGACGGCCAGGATGGCCGGAGCTTTGGGAATGAAAATAATTTACTTCAACCGTCATCGTGACGAGGAGTTTGAAGAAGAGTACTCGGTGGTTTATCACACTTTAGATCAGTTGTTGGAATTGGCGGACGTGGTAAGTTTATCGGTGCCTTTGACGGAGGAGACAAAACATATGATCGGAGAGCGAGAATTAAAATTAATGAAACCGACAGCGTTGTTAATTAATACGGCTCGAGGTCCAGTAGTGGATCAAGCCGCTTTGATTACAGCCCTTAAAGAAAGGTGGATTGCCGGAGCGGGTCTGGATGTTTTTGAGGATGAATCAAAAATTTCGCCTGAATTCTATGAACTTCCCAATACAGTACTGACACCACACATAGCATCGGCAACGGTTGAAGCTAGAGTGGCGATGGCCAGAATTGTAACGGATAGCATGAATGACATTTTGGAGGGCAGACAACCCAAGTGTCTTGTTAATATTGATGTTTGGAAAGTAAATGACAAAAATTAAAGAGCAGGATATGGATATTGAGATTCCCAGTGAGGATGATGAAAATGTGGGAGACGGAGTGCCTAAAAAAAAGAAAAGAAAGAAGTCTAAAGAGGAAAGAGCCGCTGAGAGAAAGGTGGTATTTTGGTCACTGATAATTATTTTGGTGATTACAATAGGTTTTTGGTTGGCACCCAAAATTGGCAGTATTTTTAGAGGAGAACCAATGATTATTGAAACGGAGAATAAGGATCAAGCAAAACCTACACCAGAAAAATCAAAAAGTAAAAATTACGTGGAGATAACTCTCTAGTTATTAGAGAATTTGAGGAGAAGGGACGATTGATGACGAAGGGGTGGGGGATAGAATCTCTTTTATTTTGGCTGGGTCGCAGGCAGTTTTTGGTTCAGTACCTTTTTTATAGTATTCAAATTTAGTAGGACAGCCTTCGCAAGAAAGTGTGCCGGTAAGGGTGCAGATGGGGACTCTTACAAGCCCGGACGGAACAGCAGTGTCTACCTTGGCTGTTTGGGGAGTGGATTCAAGAATAATATTGAAAATTTTTGCCCAGATAGGTGAGGCTCCCGTAATACCCGAAGCGATATGGGACATGGGAGTATTGTCGTTGTTGCCAACCCAGGTGGAAACGAGAAAGTCGTCGGTGTAACCAAAGGTCCAGTTATCGCGGAGGTCATTACTAGTTCCAGTTTTGACAGCAACCTTGGTTTTTTTAATGTTGATGACCGAGTTTGCTCCAAAGGCCGGAGCTCTAGCGCTGTTATCGGCGAGGATGTCGGAGATGAGATAGGCAGTTGAAGGGGAAACCGATTGATGAGAGGAACAGTTATTTTCTTTGGCGAGAGCGGAAGTACTTTCCTTGACAGCCTCCATTTTTTGGGGACAGGTGGAAAGATAGATTTTTTCACCGTTGGATTTTTCAATTTTAATGATGGAGTTTAAGGGTGTGGTTATGCCAGAGTTCGCAAAAGTTGAGTAGGCTGTAGCCAGATCGACAACTAAGTTTTGGATGCCATTTTTGGAGAGAAGGATAACTGAGGGAATATTGTAGGAGCTACCAAGAGCTTGTCTGAGAGTTACGTACCCGTGAAATTTACCGTCATAGTTTTTGGGAGTCCACGTTTCTTGACCCGGAAGATTGAAAGAAATAGGCTTGTCTTCGATAACGTTTCCGGGGCCATAACCATTTTCAAAAGCTAAGGCATAGTTAAGTGGTTTAATTGAACTTCCCGGTTGACGTAAGGCTAAGGTTAGGTTGACTTGCCCATCTTCGTTAAGATTAAAATAGTCTTTGGAACCAACCATGGCCAGAATTTCTCCGGTCTTGGGATTAGTGACTAGAGCAGCACCATTGCCGACTTGATATTTTTTTAAGTTACTGATTTCAGAAGTTACGATTTGCTGAACTTTTTCTTGAAGGTCCAGATCCAGGGTGGTAGTGACGACAAGTCCTCCTTGATTAACGACATTTTCACCTAGCTCTTTAGTAAGGAGGTCTTTGATGTACATTACAAAATGAGGAGCATTAATTTCGATTTTGGCAGAGTTAAAAACAAGTTTTTGGTCGACGGCTTTTTGATAATCCACATTGTTAATCATATTCAGCTTAAGCATTTGATTGAGAACAAACTTTTGTCTTTCTTTAGCTAACTCCGGTTGATTACCGAAAGGGGAGTATTTACTGGGAGCTTGAGGAAGGCCGGCCAAAAAGGCGGCTTGCGAAAGATTTAGATTTTTGGCGTCAATATTGAAATACTGTCTGGAGGCTTCTTGGATACCATAGGCTGGTCCACCAAAACCGACTTGGTTGAGGTACATTTCAAAAATTTTATCTTTGCTGTAGGTATACTCGACCTCGACGGCAAGAATGAGCTCTTTGATTTTTCTGGTAAGAGTTTTTTCATTATTTAGGAGGGTGTTTTTGACCAGTTGTTGGGTAATAGTAGAACCTCCTTCTGTCTTATTATCGGTAATATTTTTATATAGTGCACGGAGTGTACCAGAGATGGAAAAACCCTTGTGGCGGTAGAAGTCTTTGTCTTCGGCGGCAAGAAAGGCGTTTTTTACGTGGGGAGGAAGTGAGTCAAGAGTAACCAGGGTGCGATTTTCGTCTTTATAAATTTTGTAAAGAAGTTTGCCGTTTCTGTCTAGGATCTGGGTGGTAAGTTTTGAAGGATAGTCGGTTAGCGTTTTTGGACTAGGGAGTCCATAAAAGAACTCAATGTAGATGAAACAAACCAGCGAGATAACTCCAAGAGAAAAGAAAAGATATGAACGAAGGGAGTTTAAATCAATTTTTGGTTGAGGATAGACGGCTTTGGGGAAATGAGGAAGAATAATTTTTGGGAAAATTATTTTGGGAAATGAGATATGGGGAAAATAGATTTTTGGAAAGGAAATTTTCGGAAAAGTGAGTTGGGGAAGAGGAGCGGAGAATAGTTTGGAAAAGAAGACAAAGATATATCCAAAAATTAAAATTAACCAGAGAACAATTTTAAAGACAGGAGTACCGAGATATGATAAAAAATTCTTTGATTGAATAAAGTGTCTTTTTTGAGCCATGGGAAAGGCGGATTGTTCAAAGGGCAGGTCTTACAAACTAATTATATTTTAGAACGAAAGATGGGAAAAGACTAGGGGAGAAAAAGAGAGTTTATGGGTTCCCATAAATCTTGTGAAGGACCTTCATAACCAAGTGCCCAGATAGCAATGCCTCCGAGATTGGCCGACTCGACAAACTTGATTTTTTGTTCCAATGACTGAGCATTTTCAAAATGAATTTGGTATATTTTTTCGTCTTCTTCATAGGAGAGATAAGGACTGAGAGTTAAATTTGACCACTGAGCCGAGATGGAAGAAATTTTAGTATCTTGGAAGAGAGACTGAATCCGCTGATATGTGGCAAGAGCTCCAGTGCCAGGGTAAGTGTTGGCCAGGAAACCGGTAGAGGCAGTTTGCCATTCATAACCATAGAAAGGTACTCCGAGGATAATTTTGTCTGAGGGTATAAGTTTATTTATTTGAGAAATATGAGAAAGAATATCTTCTTCAAGACAGTCTTTCTCATCGGAGAAAGTACCAGTGCATTTACCTCTTATCGGGGCAATTGGTCCAGCTTGAGTCGATGATTTTCGATAGTAGTCGTAAGCCATGACAATAAATTTGTCGGTTACTGGTTCGAGTTGTTTGAGATCCCAAAGACGAGGTTTTTCGGCAGCGCTGGCAAAGATATCAATATCAATTTGACAATGACTTTTATACGAAACACAGGCAAAACGAAGGTTGGTAATGAAGTCAATGAAATTATCTCTTAAAGCTTTATTGCCAGTGTCGACATATTCAAAGTCGACGTTGATATCATCAAAACCGAAGTCTTTATAAATATTCATGATGGAAGTAATAGCGGTTTTTTTGTTTTCCGGAGAATCAAGAATTGACTCAATAGTTTCCGGCTGCATGGCGGTGATGACGATAACGGTTTTTTGACCAAGGAGTTTTGACTGGTAGAGAAGTTTACTGGTATTCTTGGATTTAAGCTTGTTCCATCCAGGTTCAGACTCAACAAGATTAACCTTTTTATTAATAGTACCGTCATCATTTAGATCTACGGCAAAGTAAGCAAAGTGAGTGAGGGACTTGATGTTTAGCTCTTCGGCATACTTTAAGTTCCAGTAGGGGAAAAAACCATAGATAACTTTGTCGGATTTTATGGCGGGAGAGTTGCCGATAAGGCTGTCGATAAGAGCTATTGGACTAACAAGAGGAAGAGTGCTCCGCCAGACTGCGTAGGCGGTGATTGAGGATAATGCCAATCCGAGTAAAAGGAAAAAGATTTTTATTTTACGGAGCATTGGTGGGAACAGTATTTAGAAAGTTGGCAGGGGTAATGTTTTTATATTGGAATTTTGAGTAGTCAATAATGGTTTGTGGCCAAGAGATTTTACCCTTGTCATCTACAGGATAAGCGCAGTCCAGGCAGAAATTTTGGGTGAAAGGATCGGAGACGACGGTGTGTTCCTCGAGATCACGGTCAACTGTTTCATCTCCCGGAAGAATCGGCTGTTTATCCGAACGGCGGACCCAGACCTGCATTTTTGTAGGATAGGCGGACTGTCCCGGAGGAAGGATGTTGTCGATAAAGAACTCGTTGTGTGATTCACATTGATTTTCTTGTTGGGCGAGAAGGCCGGTGAGATTGCAGACTTGAAAATTGGTGACTAATTCCGGTTTAACTAAGGGTCTGTCTTTAACATCTTTAAGGAGTCTCCTCATAATTTTGTTCCAGATAGGAGAAGCTCCGGTGACCCCAGAAGCAACATAACTCATAGAAGAGTTATCGTTGTTGCCAACCCAGGTGACAGCTAAGTAGTCAGGGGTATAACCGATGGTCCAGTTATCTTTGAGGTCATTAGTAGTTCCTGTTTTGACGGAAACGGTATGACCGGGAATAATCAACTGACTGGTAGAACCGAAGGCGGCGCTACGAGCGCCGTTGTCGGCGAGGATGTCGGAGATGATGAAAGTTACTTCTTGGGGGAGAGTGACACGAGGATCCGTGGGTAATAGATCAGTTTTTGGTTGAGACTGGTTTTGCCAAAAGTCGGTCCAGTTTTCGGGCATGACGGAAACGGCATTGGCGATTTTTTCGACATCAACTTGCTCCAATACTTTGCCGGTGTAGTCTTCTACTTTAATAACTGAGATGAGGGGAACCGTTACACCGGAGTTAGCAAAAGTGCCAAAAGCCTTAGCCATGTCGAGCATGGTGACTTCTCCGCCACCTAAAGTAAGAGAGAGGCCGTAGTTTTTGGAATCGGTCCAGGTGGAGATACCCATAGCGGAAGCCGTGGCGATAAAAGGTTCAATACCGTTGAGGGCAAGTTGTTTGACCGCCGGAATGTTGTATGAGTTGGCGAGAGATTGACGCATAGAAACAGGACCACGGAAGGAGTTATCGTAGTTTTTGGGGCAGTACTGTTTTTGGCCGGTAACGCCAAAACAGGTGGGAATATCGAGATAGGTGGTACTGGCTGGCCAACCTCTAAGGAGACCAGTGGCATAGTTTATTGGCTTTATGGAACTTCCCGGTTGGCGAAGGGCTTTGGTGATATTTACTTGACCATCAATATCGTTGTCGAAGTAGTCTTTGGAACCAACAAGAGCAATAATTTCGCCAGTGTTGGGTTTGGTTACAACAGCAGCACCGTTGCTAATCTTGAGTTTGGCGATTTTTTTCATTTCGGCGGAGAGGGAAGCCTCAAAATATTGTTGGAGATCAAGATCGAGAGTGGTCGTTACTCTTAATCCTCCTAGGTTGACTTTATCCTCACCATATTTTTGAACCAGAGCATCACGAACCATAAGAGAGAAATGAGGAGCACTGATGGAGATGTTTTTTTTGAGGAAGTTGAGCTTTTCGGCTTTGGCAGCATCAGCTTGTTCTCTGGTAATGTATTTGTCTTCGACCATACGGCGAAGAACGTCCTGTTGGCGGGCAATCGCCAGCTCAGGATTGGCTCCGAAAGGGGAGTAGCGAGTGGGAGACTGCGGAAGACCGGCAAGAAGAGCCGACTCGGCGAGAGTAAGATTTTTTGCTTCTTTACCAAAGTAAGTTTCGGAAGCGGTTTCGATACCATAAACGGCTCCGCCGTAAGGGGCGTGGTTGAGGTAAAGTTCGAGAATCTCGTTTTTGTCGTAGGTAATTTCGGTGGCAAGAGCGAGAATAGCCTCTTTGATTTTGCGGGTAATAGTGCGCCTTGGATCAGAGAGGAGGGTGTTTTTGACCAGTTGTTGAGTGATAGTAGAACCTCCCTCTAGCCTTTTTCCCGTTAGGGTGTTGAAGGCGGCACGCATAATGGCAATGGTGTCTAACCCGTGATGTTGATAGAAATTTTTGTCTTCAATGGCGATAGTAGCCTGCTGAACAGTAAGGGGTATATTTTCCAGAGTAACAGGAGTACGTTTGAAATCCGAGTAAACCTCATAGAGAATTTTACCGTTACGGTCGAGGATCTGGGTGCTAATGGGGGCAGGTGTTTTGACTAATTTAGCTGGGCTGGGAACGTCTTTGAGAAGGAAAACTAAACTAATTAGAAATAAACCGGCTAAGATAGAGGCAATGGAAATAAGGCGAGAACGACGGGTTTTGATACATTTTTGATAGCTTTTTTCGATAGTGCGGAAAAGCTGTTTCCTGGTAAGTGCCATAGGTAACATTATATATGCTATGGTACGATGAAAGAGTGAAACGCCTATGGTACTACTATATATATCTGGTTTTAGTGTGGGGTAGTTTTAGATATTTCATACGATTACCCGAGGTGGTGGAGGAGCTATGGTTTAAACCGGTGTTGTGGCTGATTCCTTTGTTTTGGTGGAATTTGGCTTTGAAAGAGAAAATTGTAATGTTTGGAAAAAAGTGGGGGCAGTCGTTGATTTTAGGATTGATAGCCGGTGTGTTTTACTTTCTAATTTTGAAATTTAGAAATTTAGGAAGTTTTCAGTTGGACTTTAATTTGATAGGAATAGCGTTTGCGACGGCGGTGACTGAAGAGCTAACCTTTAGTGGATTTATGGCGGGGTATTTGGAAAAAATACGTAGAGGAAAAATGTTCAATTTGGTCATGGTGGGTTTGATGACGGCAGTGATTCGTTTGCCGATACTATTATTTGTATACCAGGCAACAGGAAGCGAGATTTTGGGGGCGATGCTTGTGGCTTTGGCTAGTGGAGTGATCAACGCCTGGATAAGAGTGAGGTCGGGGAATGTGGCGGGGTCAGTGCTGGCTCGTTTGGGAATGAATTTGGCGACCTTGGGGTGATTTGAAGAAGATTTTGCGGAGATTGGCCTTAATGATATTTTGTGATGTATTAAGTGATAGTTGCATTGCTAGGGGTAGTGTTTCATGATGATATTCGACACTAAATATTGTGTTGATTATGAATTGCCCTTACTGCACAAACGAAGAGACCTCAGTTCTAGAAAGTCGCGGCTTGCCCAGTGAAGTAGGCATCCGTCGTAGACGAGAGTGTAAAAAATGTGGTAAGAGATTTACTACTCATGAACGTGTAGTAAACATCGATTTGAAGGTAATCAAGAAGAGCGGGAGGGTGGAGCAGTATGACAGAGAAAAATTGTTGAAGGGAATAAAAAAAGCTTGTTACAAGAGAAAGGTGGAGGAAGATGAGATTGAAAACTTGGTGGATGAGATTGAAACAAAACTTCTAAACCGAAAAACGGTGGAAATTAAATCAAGCGATATTGGGAAGATGGTGCTATCGCGACTACTCAAACTAGACGATCTGGCTTATATGAGATTTGCGAGCGTCTATCTGGATTTTGCCGACGCCAAAGAATTTAAAGAGTTTGTGGCCGGATCAAAAAGATTAACAATTAATCATTAAAGCCAAATGGAGAAAAAGGATAAAGCAAAATTAAAAAAATCTGCGTCAAAGAGGCAAGTGGTTGAAGAACAGTCAATCTTAATCGACGGAGAAATTAGAATTGAGGTGCCCAAAACTGTAGTAAAGAGAGACGGACGAGTGGTTCCATTTGAGATAAATAAGATAGAAAGAGCAATTAAAGCTTGTTTTAATGATTTAGGTAAAGAACCATCAACGAGTATAAGAGAGTTGGCAAGAAATAAGAGAGTTGGCAAGAAGAACGGTAAATATTATCGGAGCTAAATATAAGAAGCCGACGGTGGAACAGGTTCAAGACACGGTGGAAATTGTGCTCCAGGCAGCGGGAGAGTTTGAGGCCGCAAAGAGCTACATCATTTATCGTGCTGAGCACGCAAAAATGAGAGAAATGAGACCAGTTCCTAAAGAAGTATCGGAAGCTTTTGCCGAAAGTGATAAGTACTTTGGAAATCAGATCCAGAAATTTCAGTTTTTTGATAAATATTCGCGGTTTAATTATGATTACGGGAGAAGAGAGACTTGGAAAGAGACTGTAGATAGAGCGGTTGAGTATTTACGAGAATTGTCCGGGGACAAGTTGGACAAAAAAGTATATGACCGGATAAGAAAGTCAGTTTTGGAAATGAAAGCGACACCTTCGATGAGACTCTTGGCAATGGCAGGACCAGCGGCGAGGAGAAACAATATAGGTATCTACAACTGTTCTTATCAGCCAGTGGATAGTATAGACTCCTTTGTGGAAGCACTGATCATCTCCATGAATGGTTGTGGTGTAGGTTTTTCAGTTGAAAGTAAATACGTAGAAAATCTTCCAAGGGTAAAAAGACAGACGGGTGGAGAAATTAAAGAGATGTTGATTGCGGATACAACTGAGGGTTGGGCTGAGGCTCTCCGAACCGGAATGACAACTTGGTTTGACGGTGGAGATATAAAGTTTGATTATTCAGCACTTCGTCCGGCTGGAGCAATCCTTCGGGTAAAGGGGGGCAGATCATCAGGACCTGAACCGCTTCGTAAGATGCTGGAGTTTGTTCGTGAAAGAATTATCATAAGACAGGGGAGTTTCCTGAGACCCATTGATGCTCATGACATAATGTGCGAAGTGGGAAGTGCGGCAGTTTCCGGGGGAATGAGAAGAACGGCAATGATTTCTCTTTTTGACTATGACGACAGGGAAATGAGAACGTGTAAATCGGGGGACTTTGAGAGGGACAATAGCCAGCGTTGGAACGCCAACAACAGTATGGTTTGGCCGGAGTCGGGACTAACCCAACTTGAAATCACTAAACAAATGTTGGAAATGGTCGAGTCGGGACGAGGTGAGCCGGGTATCTTTAATCGACAAAGTGCGATAAATATGCGACCCGCAAGAAGGGAAGCGGCGGAGTTTGGAACCAACCCTTGTGGAGAAATTATCCTAAGACCTTTTGGATTCTGTAATTTATCAATAGCTATCGCGAGGAAAGAGGATACATATGAGACATTGAAAGATAAAGTGGAGGTGGCCTCAATTATTGGAACAATCCAGTCTTTGGCAACCAATTTTCCCGGACTGAGACCGATTTGGAAAAAGAATTGTGAAGAGGAAAGACTTTTGGGAGTTGATATTAATGGCCAAATGGATAGTCCTGTAGCCCAAGATCCTGCCGTCCAGGGTCGTTTGCGACAGGTGGCAATTGAAACAAACAGGATATATGCAGAAAAACTGGGAATAAATAGCGCGGCGGCGGTAACTTGTGTAAAACCATCTGGAAATTCCTCCCAACTATTCAACTGTTCTTCTGGTATACACGCACGATGGGCTCCATACTATGTCAGAAACGTTCGAGTGAGTACTCATTCTCCGATATATAAGGTTCTGAAAGACGTAGGTGTGCCAATGGATCCGGAAAACGGACAAGATATTGAGACAGCTAATACATGGGTGATTCATTTCCCCGTTAAATCTCCTGAAGGGGCGATTACCCGAAAGAACTTTTCAGCTATTCAACAGTGTGAGTATTGGCTACAGAACAAGATTAACTGGACAGAACATAACCCAAGTGTAACGATTACTTTTCACCCGGATGAGGTAATAGATTTAATTAAATGGGTTTGGATCCATCGCGGCATGATAGGGGGAATGGCCTTTTTACCAGCCTTTGACGCAGCCTATGCCCAGATGCCTTATCAGGAAATTGATCGAGAGGAATATGAAAAATTAGCGGCGGATTTTCCAGAGATTGATTTCAGTAAGTTGTATCGATATGAAGAAGAGGATTATACTAAGGCTGCTCAAGAGTTAGCCTGTGTGTCCGGTGCTTGTGATGTTGACTATAACGAGGGAAAGATCGTTAAGGGGTAAGGTTAAAACACAAAGCGGGAAGGCTCTATCTGACATAATGAGATGGTATTTGATATATTTGTCGACCTTAATTTAGGTATTTGACAAGTGCATCAAGATAGTATTTAATGATATTAGGTAATTGTGATTACTATCAGTCTTTTGTTGACATTGCTAATACGTCGTTTTGTGGTTATTTTTCCTTAGTATCAATCCTTTTTGTACTTTTTGGTGTTGTCAGTTGTGACATGTATAGCTAGGGCTGGAGACAGTTGCTAGACAGTATAGTTTTCTATATATTTAAGGCTATTTTTACAAGAAGATGTTTGATTTGTAAGGTGTGTGACGGTTGAAAGAGCCCTTTTTTAGTGAGAGGATTTTTACTTATTTGATAAAGGGTTTTGACTGTTCGGGATTTAGATTTTTAAGGTATAGTTAAAGTATGCCTGCCGTAGGTAAGGAAATAGAACATCCACTCACACCAGAAGCATTATCTCAACCAGTTGAGCAAATGGGTTACGTGGAGAAAGTGGAGAAACAGGTGGAAACTCAACAACGGGCCAACCCCCAACCGCAACAGAAACAAGAAACGGTTGATAGCCAACTTGGTGATATGGGTAAAGTCGTGTCAGCCCAGTTTGCAGGTGTCACCAAGTCAAACATTGTCCTACCGCTTGATCAGGAAGAGGTGGCTGAAGGACTTCATCATAAAGTCTGGGAGAGTGCTCGGTGGTTATCAGAATGGTGTGTAATGATGATTAAAAAATATCCAGGAAGAGTGTTCTATCTTCCTCCAGAGACAACATGATTAACAACTACAGCAGCTTGATTCAGTATGGAGTGGTAGTTCTTCTGGGGCTGATTTTGGTGATTGGAGCTTTGATTGTCAGTTGGATGCTTTTTGTTATTTGGCTAAGGAACAAAAATAGAGAAGAAGTGAGTTTAAATTTTGTATTGATGGAGATTGCGGTACCAAAAGATAACGAGGTAAAGGTAGACGCTGTCGAACAAATGTTTTCTTCGCTGTTCTCTTTGAAGAGGGGGGGTTTTTGGCAGAAGTATAAGTCGCAACAGCACCTGTCTTTGGAAATCGTAGGAAAGAAGGAAGATATTCGTTTTTATGTGTCATGCCACCGTGACAATGCGGAGCTTGTAGAAAAAACTATTGCCGGAACATATTCCGGAGTTCAGGTAAAACAAGTAGATGAATATAATATCTTTTATAAAGACGCGGCAGTAGCTTTTACCGAACTGGCATTAAAAAATCCAAGTTTTAAACCAATCAAATCGTATAAAGAACTACCGGTTGATCCTTTGGCGGCAATTACGGCTTCGATGGCTAAGTTTTCCGATAATGAGGCGGTGGCAATTCAAATAATTGTGTCACCAGCCGAGTCTTCCTGGAGTAAGTTTGGTGAGAGTTATGTGTCCAAACTGAAAAAAGATGAAGCCAACCCAGAGAGAGCCAAGTTTAAAATGAATCCGCAGGAGATGGAAGCGATCACTAATAAATGTAGCAAAGTAGGCTTTTTGACGAGTGTAAGAATGATTAGTGTAGCTCCAAGTGAGGGAGTGGCAAAGGCAAATTTATCTAATTTAAAGAGTACCTTTTCGCAGTTTTCCGGGAGTCAAAATGGTTTTTCAAGTCGGAAAATTCGCCTGAAACAGATGTTTATGACGGATTTTCTTTACCGATATCAAAACATGTGGGGCAACAACTCGGTGTTGTCGTCTGAAGAGGTGGCGTCAATTTGGCATCTACCAAATAAAACAATTGACACGCCACACATTTTTTGGTTGACAGCTAAGGCATCTCCAGCGACGGGAGGGTTCCCCGAGTCGGGACTGTGGTTGGGTCGATCAATATATCGAGGACAGGAACGAAATATCTATATGGGGGAAAAAGACAGAATGCGCCACATGTACATTATTGGAAGAACCGGTACCGGAAAAACCGAACTTTTGAAATCGATGATTATTCAGGATATGAGAGCGGGGAAAGGTCTGTGTTTCCTGGAACCACACGGTGAGGGTATTGAAGAGCTAATGGAGCTGGTACCGCCAGAGAGAGCCGAGGATGTAATCTTTTTTGATCCGTCGGATAAAGATCGACCAATAGGCTTTAACTTGTTGGAGGTCAAAAACTACGATGAAATGTATCAAGTGGCTTCTTCAATAATTAACTTGATGTACAAGCTTTACGACCCACACCGAACTGGTATGGTGGGTGCTCGGTTTGAGCACGCTGTAAGAAATGCTATGTTGACTGTTGCTGTTGTTCCCGGAGCGACATTCATTGAAGTAAACAGAGTATTGACTGATTCAAAATATGTTCAAGAAATACTACCATTAGTTAAAGATCCGATTGTGAGACGTTACTGGACTGACCAGATTGCTCAAACTTCGGACTTCCACAAGAGTGAGACCTTGGACTATATTTCTTCAAAGTTTGGTCGATTTGTGACAAACAAAATGATCCGTAATATTATTGGACAGTCGAAAAGTACTCTCAATTTCCGGGAAGCAATGGATACGGGAAAAATTGTTTTCTTGAAGTTAGCCAAGGGTATTTTAGGAGAAGAAGACTCAAACTTTTTAGGACTGGTTTTAATCCCGAAAATTTTGGCGGCAGCATTGTCTCGACAGGACATGCCCAAAGAACAGAGAAGACCATTTAATCTTTACGTGGATGAATTTCAGAACTTTGCCACACCGGACTTTGCTCAGATGCTTTCCGAGGTGCGTAAATATGGAGTGTCTTTGACTTTAGCCAATCAGTTTGTAAGCCAGTTGGATGAACAGGTCAGGGATGCAATATTCGGGAATGTGGGTACTCTGATGTCTTATCGAGTAGGTATGCAGGACGCGGCGATTTTGGCTAAAGAGTTTGAACCAACTTTTAATGAAACGGATTTGACTAACGTTCCTGCTCGGGTAATCTACATTAAAACAATTGTGAACGAAACCCCAGTACCCTCCTTCTCGATGAATGTAGAAAGAGATATTAAGGCAGAAAAGGCTCAAGGGAGCCCCGAAGTGTCCAGAATGATTAAGGAATTATCCAGATTGAAGTACGGTAGAGACGTTAGTGAAGTGGATGAGGAAATAGAGAATAGAAGTAAACTTTAGCTTGAA
>Ga0075582_114_pt1 | contig 18622 bp, 18 predicted proteins | sample RifGroB1_FD_68343 | JGI IMG/M metagenome (GOLD analysis project Ga0075582, IMG submission 68343) | candidate division WWE3 bacterium GW2011_GWB1_42_6 | reverse complement strand
GCTACCGAAAAAGGTTTGACTGATGCCACGATTGGTGACTACCTCAACTTCTTCCGCTACGGTTGTCCTCCTCACGGTGGTTTAGGTGCCGGTCCTAGTCGTTTTATTATGAAGATGCTCGGCATCGACAATATTCGCGAAGCGACCTATCTTTATCGTGGAGTAAAGAGACTGACACCCTAATTAAAAAAGAATGAAGTTGTTTTACATTAACGACATCGTCAGTAAAACCACAATAGATGGTCAGATTGAAATCTCGTGTTGGATTAAAAACAAGAGAACTTCAGGAGCAATCACTTTTCTCGAAATTGAAGATTCAACTGGATCAATTAACGCCATTGCGGAAAAAAATATTCTAGGCGACCCATCGTATAACTTACTCCGTAAAACTCCAATTGAATCATCTGTTAAAATTTTTGGCAATCTACAGGCAGATCCTCACAAAGAAACACTGTGGGAAATTAAGATTGTTCACTTTGATGTTATCAATAAAGCAACAAAACAACTCAGTCCGTCTCCGAGAACACTAAACGATCCTTTTAATAAAAAATATGCTAACCAGATTCTCAACAACAGACACTTGTATATTAGAAATTCAAAAATATCGTCAGTAATCAAAATCAAACACCAAATGCTTATTGCTATAAGAGAATGGTTTAACAGCAATAAATTCACAGAGGTCGATACGCCTATCCTCACACAGTCAAACCTTTATGACAACAATAACACTTTCAACACAGATTATTTTGGTACCAAGGCTTACCTCTCACAATGTGCTGGGTTATACTTAGGAGCGATGGTTCCCGCACTCGAAAAGGTCTATACCATTACACCTGCATTTCGCAAAGAATCAAGTAAAAGTCCACGGCACAATCCTGAGTTTTATCATTTGAAAGGACAAATGGCCTTCTATAATCTGCAGGAAACAATGAAGTTAGTTGAAGATTTCATTTATCATACAGTTATATTTATAGACACAAACTGTTCAAAGGATCTTTCCCAACTTGAAATTAATATTAATACAAAAATGTATGAGCCACCTTATCCAGTAATATCTTATTTAGATTCAATAAAACTTCTTAAATCTAATGGGATTAATATAAAAATTGGTCAAAGTCTTAACGAAAAGGCAGAACAATGTATAGCTGATAAATACAACAAGCCAACATTCATCATGAACATACCATCAGAAATAGAACCTTTTCCCTATAGCCTGACAGACGACAAACTTTTCACAAAAACTGCTGACCTCTTAATACCAAATGGTTTTGGGGAAATACTTGGAATAGCGGAATTTATTTACGATACCGAAGAACTAAAAACGAGAATGAAGGAAAAGAAAAAGGATCCCAAAGAAAACAATCTGGAATGGTATACTGACTTATCCAAATTTGGTGATGTTCCAAAAAGTGGATTCGGTATGGGGGTAGAAAGGCTTTTACGCGCTATTTTAAAATTACCTCACATAAGAGATTGTTATATGTTTCCCAGACTTTACGGCAGGCAACCATATCCATAGAATATTTATATATAAAAAAACAGACAAAATGGAAAAACAAACCAAAGACGCCACTCTGGAAAAAATCATTTCCCTTGCCAAACGTCGTGGTTTTATCTTCCCCGGCTCCGAGATCTATGGCGGTCTGGCTAACACCTACGACTTCGGTCCTTTAGGTACTGAGTTAAAACGAAACTTAACCAATCTTTGGTGGCACACTTTTGTTTCTTCCCGCTCCGACATGTTTGGCTTGGACACTTCCGTTCTCATGAGTCCCAAAGTCTGGGATGCTTCAGGTCACACTGAAAACTTTACTAACGTCATGATCGACTGTCTCACTTGTCACTACCGCACTCGTGCCGATCACCTAATTGAAGAGGCCGTCAAAGACATTGAAAATGTGGAAGGAAAACCTTTAAAAGAACTCGATGAAATAATCAAAGACAAAGGTATCAAATGTCCCAAGTGTGGCAACAAAACCTGGACTAAAGCGAGAAACTTCAATCAGCTTTTTGAGACCCAGATTGGCATCATCACCGAAGGTAAAAATACCGCCTATCTTCGAGGGGAGTTGGCCCAAGGAATGTTTGTCGACTTCAAACAAGTCTTAGACTCCATTCATCCCAAGCTTCCCTTTGGTCTGGCCCAGTCCGGTAAAGCTTTCCGCAATGAAATCACCATGGGCAAGTTTACTTTCCGCACCCTCGAGTTTGATCTGGCCGAGTTTGAATACTTTGTAAAACCAGACGAATGGGAAAAACACTTTGAGTACTGGAAAAAAGAGATGTATGGGTTTGCCCTCTCTCTTGGTATCCCCGCCGAGAAACTTCGTTGGAGAGCTCACACTAAAGAAGAGCTAAGTCACTACAGTTCCCGCACCGAAGATCTTGAGTACGAATTTCCCTGGGGCTTTAAAGAAATGTTTGGTCTGGCTTACCGCACCGACTTCGACCTCAAGAGCCACTCAGAAAAATCAGGCGTCGATCTCCGTTACACCGACCCCTACACCCAGGAAAAATTCATTCCTCATGTTGTCGAACCCACCTTTGGTCTTTCCCGACTTCTTACCATCATTCTCATGAACTCCTACTTCGAAGACATCGAAAAACAAAGAGTGGTTATGAAGTTCCCTCCGGTTTTAGCTCCTTACAAAGTTGCCGTCTTCCCCTTGGTGGGCAACAAAGAAGAATTAAGTAAAAAAGCCAAGGAAATCTTCGCTATGCTAAAAGCCAAAATGAGCGCCGTTCTAGACGAACGAGGCAACATCGGCAAACGTTATTTCACCCAAGACGAAATTGGCACCCCCTACTGCGTTACCGTTGACTATGACACCCTCGAAGACGACACCGTAACTATAAGAGAAAGAGATACAGCCGAGCAAAAACGCGTCAAAATAAACGAACTGTTAACTGCTTTAAAATAACTTAATAAGGCTTTTGTTTTCCACTCGCGTTTTCACATCTATTTTCTGGATCATCACACTCATTTTTACAAACCGAGTCTGTGTAATATACTTTTGGACAGAGACTAAGTTCTGTGTCCTGATATAGTTCACAAGATCCTTCCCTACCACCACCTGGAGCGCAAACAAATGAACATCTCACCAAATCAATGTTGGCACTGGAAACACCATAGTTGTAAAAGCAGTCCGGTCCGCAGCCACCTAGACAACCTACATCGCTAATGGATATATCATTTAGGTTTGATAGCAGCGTATATACCCGAAACGACTGTAAATCTCCTCTCCTTATTTGATAGAAATAAGGTTCTTTTGTAACCGGATCACAAGGTATCGGGTTTAAAATACTCTGAGATTTGTACTCCAGAGACTGGCCGCAACCGGGAAGTTCCTCGGGGTACTGCTCAGCAAAGCTGTAGTAAACCTCCAAATTTGTCTTAATACTATGGAGATCAGCTTTTCGGCGAGAATCATAAGCTTTGTCTATAAGTGGTGGAATAAAAATTGACAAAGAGGCCGCCAAAATCGACAAGATAGCAATGACTATTAATACTTCAAGTAGAGTTAGACTTCTCATCCTCAAATACTTAATCATTCAAATAAATTATAATCTAAATTCTGCCGCCTCTCACCCTTTAGCTCTAAATTTTTTCGGCAACCGCCTTAATCTCCAGAAGTTCCTGTTTCCCTGTCGTCATATTTTTTAGGCTTACTTTCTTCTCTGCTACCTCATCTTCCCCGATAATAGCCACATAAGGCACCCCTATTTTATTCGCATACACTAGTTTCTTTTTAAACTTATCGTCTTCGGTATAAAGCTCTGTCGGCACTCCCAACTCCCTCAACTCTCCGGCCACTTCCAAAGCAAAAGGCATATCCGCTTCCATGGGTACCACCAAAACTTTTGCCGTTGTTGCCCTTGTCGCTTTTATTACTCCTGCGTCCAGTAGTTGCGAGAACAGCCTGGTGAGACCAATCGATACTCCTACGCCGGGGAAGCTTTGATTACTAAAACTCTCGGCAAGGTTGTCGTATCGTCCTCCTCCACAAACACTTCCCTTAACTCTCTCGTCCAGAAGTTTTGTCTCGTAAACCGTTCCGGTGTAATATGACAGTCCTCTGGCGATGGCCAAATCAATCTCGAGATTCTTCTCGCTCACCCCAAACTTTATCGCTTTTTCTACTACTTCCGTTAACTCTGATACCCCAATTTTGAATAGTTCACTTTCAATTTCCATCTTATTCAATGTTTCCAAAATTTTTGCATTACTTCCCGAGATTTTTACAAACTCCAAAATCTTCTCTGCCTCACCAACCTTAATTTCCAAATCAATCAACATTTGTTTCGCCGTTTCCTCTCCCACTTTTTCTAGTTTATCTACTACTCTTAGCACTTCATCTTTTTTTTCTCCAACTCCGTACTCCTCCATTAAGCCACTCAGTATCTTTCGGTTGCTTATCTTGATTACAAAATCCCCCAGTTGCAACTTTTCAAACACCCTGTTGATTACCGCCGGAACCTCGGCGTCATTCACCAAACTCAAACTTCCACTGCCCACAATATCAATATCGGCTTGATAAAACTCACGGAATCTTCCTTTTTGGGGTCTTTCACCGCGATACGCCTTGCCAATCTGGTATCTGCGAAAGGGGAATGTCAAACTGTTGCTGTACATCGCTACATAACGTGCCAAGGGCACCGTCAAATCAAAACGCAGACCGAGGTCATCATCTCCCTTGGAAAATCGATACACCTCTTTTTTGGTATCTTCACCAATCTGTGCGAAAAGTACCTCCGCGTTTTCCACCAAAGGAGTATCCAAAGGCGCATATCCAAACTCTTCAAATGTCTCGGATATCGTCTTCATCATTTTATTAAACAGAATTTGTTCCGCCGGAAGCAGCTCCATAAATCCTGCTTGAATTCTTGGTGTAACTTTAGCCATATCCTATCTTACAATCTTTAAGTACTTACGTTTACCCACTCTTACCACTCCCTTACCCACTGGTAACTCCACTGACTTCTTTTCTACCCTCACACCATCCAAGTAAACCCCACCTTGTTCAATAAGTCTCTTGGCTTCACCGTTACTCGTTGCCATTGAAAGTTCCACCATCATTCTGATTAAATCCTCAACTGTAATTGTTTCTTTGTCCCATCTAACCTCTGGCGCATTTTCATCCACCTTTTTCTCCACCACCGTCTTTTGGAAAAATTCTTCCGCTGCGTCTACTTCTCCCTTTCCGCACAATTCCTTGACAATTGTTCGTGCCAATTCCTTCTTGATATTCATTGGATTTTCGCCGCTTTCCAACCTCTTTTTGGCATCTTCAATTACCGCGTTGTCAACATTTGTTCCCATTGTGTAGTAAGTGATAATCAAATCGTCACTTATAGACATAACCTTTCCAAACATCTCTTCCGGACTATCCTCAAGATAAATACCATTACCCCAGGTTTTACTCATTTTTCTTCCATCGGTACCGGGCAAAAATCCGTTAGTTACAATACAAGACTCTTTTTCCTTCAGGTCTTTTATCAAAGTTCTTCCCGCTTGCATATTAAAGATCTGGTCGGTCCCCCCTATCTGAATATCCGTATCCATTATCATACTGTCATACCCCTGCATAATTGGGTAAAGTATCTCCGGTAAACTCACACTCTTCCCTTCAACCAATCTTTTTTTAATTAATTCCCGACTTATAAAGTCGTTTAGAGAAAAGTGTCTTGTCAGTTTTAATACTCCTGCAAAATCAAGTTTGGAAAGCCACTCACTATTAAAATGTATTTCAATCTTTGAAAAATCCAACAGTTTTTTTGCTTGTCTTCTGTATGTTTTGAAGTTTTCTTCCACCTGTTCACGGGTTAATGCCGGTCTCTCCGATTCTTTATCCGAGGTATCACCCACTGTTGCGGTAAAGTCTCCGATAACAAACGTCGCATGGTGGCCAAGTTCAGCCAGAATCTGCAGTTTCCTTATCGGAAAAGCGTTACCCAAATGAATCTTTGTCGACGTTGGGTCAATACCCAAATACACATTAAGAACCTTCCCTGAGTTTAGAAGTTTCTCCACCTCTGCCCTATTGGGAACAATATTCTCAACGCCTCGCGTCAAGAAACTTTCGATTAACTCTTTCTTTCTCGCTTCTTCCATACTTATATCTTACCTCAAAGACTCTTCTCCTCTACTTCTTTTATTACCCTACCTGCAAATTTATCAACCGTCATCGTTCCCAGATCATTCTGGCCTCGTTGGCGAACCGAGACCTTATTTGACTCGGCTTCTTTTTCTCCAATGATTAGCATATAGGGCACCTTCGAAGATTCTGCATTACGGATTTTCTTTCCGAGTGAGTCGGCATCTCGGTTCAGTTCCACTCGTACTCCTTTTTCCTGCAAATTCTTCAAAACACTTTCTGCATACTCCATTGTCTTTTCGGAAATAGGTAATATGCTCACCTGCACCGGAGACAACCAAATTGGGAACGCTCCCCCAAAATGTTCCAAGAGGATCATCATCATTCTCTCAGACGAGCCGATTATGGCTCGGTGAAGCATTATTGGATGTTTTTGTGTTCCATCTTGATCGGTATAAACCAGATTAAATCTCTCCGGCATCACATAATCAATTTGTATCGTCGAAAGCTGCCACTCACGACCAAGAGCATCAGTCGCTATAAGATCCATCTTTGGTGCATAAAAAGCCGCCTCTCCCGGTCCTTGAAAATACTCTATGTCGTTCCTCTCCATAATCACCTCCGCCCATTTCTCTACCTTATCCCAAACTTTCGGATCTCCCAAATACTTTTCTGGGTGTTGAAGATCCCTAGTCGATAATCTGTACTTGTACTTGAATCCAAAGGTTGCCATGATTTTTTTTGTCATCTGTAGCGCCATATCAATCTCTGCGTCCACCTGATCTTCACGGCAGAAAATATGACAGTCGTCTTGAGAAAAGCCTCTTGTTCGAGCCAGTCCGGAAAGTTCTCCCGGTTTTTCGTCACGGTAAAGCATGGCGAAGTCCGTTAAACGGATAGGCAAGTCTCGATAGCTTCTCGCCTGCGATGCAAAAATCTGTGTATGCTGTGGGCAGTTCATTGGTTTGAGAAACATCTCCTCTTCCGAAAAGTTAGAAACCACCCTAAACATCGAGTCTTTATATTTGTCATAGTGTCCCGATGTCTTAAACAGTTCGGCCTTGGCGATCTGTGGTGTCCACACCTGGGTGTACCCCTCTTTATACTGCATCTCTTCCACATAATCGTTTAACATTCTTCTTATAAACGATCCTTTAGGTGAGTAAAGTGGTAATCCGCTTCCCACCAAGTCAGAGAAAGAAAATAAATCTAGTTCTTTCCCGAGTTTCCGATGGTCGCGTTTTTTGGCTTCCTCCAAAAGTGTCACATATTTGTCAAGTTCCTCTTGCGTCTCAAAAGCAGTGCCATAAATTCTCGTCAGCATTTTATTTTTCTCATCACCATGCCAATAAGCGCCGGCGATCGATAAAAGTTTAAACGCTTTCACTTCGATAGTTTTAGCTACATGAGGTCCGGCACAGACATCCACAAACGAACCGCCCTTACCGGGATCCCCCGTCCAGTAGACAGAAATTTCCTCCTTTTCGCTCTCCGCCTTATCAATCCATTCTTGTTTGTAGGGATTGTCCTCAAACATCTCACGTGCTTTCTTTGCCGTCACAATCATTTTTTCAAAAGGTAAATTACTCTGGACTATCTTTCTCATCTCCTTTTCTATTTTAGGAAAGTCTGTTTCGGCAATTTTAAGACCATTAGTGGTGTCAAAATCAAAATAAAATCCCGTCTCAATCGCCGGACCCATGGCTTTAATAATCTGGCCTGGCCAAAGTCTCTCCATTGCTTGAGTTAGTATGTGTTCGGCACTATGTCTAAGTGCATGCAGTTTTTGATCTTCCATTTTTATAAATAATTTGTTAACAAAAAAACTACCCTTCTTGCAAGAACCCTTTTGGGTGGTTCCATCTTGCTTGCTAGGTAGCCTCTTAATTCTAAGCGTTAGTGCTTACTCCTTGCTTTTCCCCGGTTGGTAATCGGATCGTCAAAGCAGTTCAACTACCCTTAGTATATCATGCCCCCTTGACAGGCTGGCACTGTTTGTATTAGACTGCTAATAGTTATTAATTAAGAAAGAATATGTTAGATATCGTTCCAAAATCTTTCTGGTCATTTCCGACCAATTCGTTATTAACTGATGACGACTTCTTCACTTCTCCAACCACAGGTTCCGATCTTTCCGTCTCCGAAGACGATAATAATGTCTTCATAGAAGCCAACATGCCCGGACTTGAAAGTGATGATATCGAAGTCACCTATCACAAGGGTCAACTTTGGCTAAGAGGAAGTAAAAAAGAAGAAGAAAAAGATAAAAAGAAAAAGTACTATCGTTATGCTTCCTCCTCCTTCAGCTATCGTCTTGCGGTTCCTGGAAACATCGATGAGAAAAGTGAACCGGATGCCGAATACAAAAATGGCGTCATGAAAGTAACTTTCAAAAAGTTAGCAGAGGCACAACCCAAAAAGATTACGGTCAAGAAATCCTAATTTATTTACAGCACTTTCTTAACTCTCAATGGAGGAAACAGTGTTCCTTCTCTGCCTGAGACGTCTTCCATAAACCAAAAGACTCGTTCAGACATACCAAAGCCGGAGGTTGGTGGCATGCCATACGAAAGCATCTCTACAAAGTCCATGTCCATCATCTGCGCCTCTTCATCACCCCTTTCTCTGGCTTTTTGCTGTTCTTCAAAGCGTGTCTTCTGGTCTTCGGGATCGTTCAACTCTGAGTATCCATTCCCCAGTTCCGAACCGGCAATAATGATATGGAATCTCTCTGTTATTTCCGGATCTTCTGCTTTACTCTTGGCCAGAGGTGACATAAACTTTGGTTCATTGACTAGGAAGGCTGGTCCGGCAATTGTTTTGCGGACTATCTTCCAACAGTTATCAATCAGTCGCGCCCTATTAATCTCACCTGTCAGTTTTACTCCGGCTTTTTTAATGGCTTCAATCATTTCTGCGTCCGTCGAGTTCACAATATCAACTCCAATTTTTTCCTTGATTACTTTTAGATAATCAATCTCCTCCCAATCATCAGCCAAGTCATACTCCATACCACGGCTTACAAACTTTGTCTTTCCGTAGACTTCTTTGGCCAAATATCGATACAGTTCCCGAGTTAATTGCATGTTGTCTCGATAATCGGCATAGGCCCAGTACCACTCTAAAGAGTAATACTCCGGTAGATGTTCATCATCCATCCCCTCGTTACGGAAGTTCGGTGCTAGTGTATAAATCTTTTCAAATCCAGCTCCAATCAGTCTTTTTTGATAAAGCTCGGTTGAAATGCGTAAATAGAAATCTTGGTCAATGGCATTCATATGGGTTACAAACGGTCGAGCATCGGCACCGCCGGTCACCGCTTCCAGTACAGGTGTTTCCACTTCCATAAATCCCTTCGACGCCATAAATTTTCTGCACTCACCCCAAAACTTTGCTTTTCTCTCAAACCGCAAAATCTTTTCAGGGCTCATCAAAAGATCCAAATATCTCTTACGGAAAGCCTCATCCGGATCAACAATCCCCACCCATTTCTCGGGTAAGGGTAGTCTCGCCTTAGTTAATATCTTAATTTCGGAAACTTGAATTGACACTTCCCCAGTTCTGGTTTTCACCACTTCTCCGGTTGTCTGAATAATGTCGCCAATATCCAACAAATCCAGTTCTTGAAACCCTAGTGTCTGTTTGGCTTTATCAGCCTTAGCCACTGAACCGCTTCGGATAAACAGTTGAATTCTTCCTGACTGATCCTGAATTTGACCAAAAATTAGTTTTCCGTGTTCCCTCCAAGCCATAATTCTGCCGGCCAACGTCAGTGTCTTTCCCTCATACTTCTCGAAATTATCTACCACCTCTTTATTGGATTTTTCTTTGACTGAGCGAGCAGGATATAGATCAATCCCCATTTTTTTCAGGGTCTCTATCTTCTTTTCTCGTTCTCTCAAAATTTCCTCAAGTCTGCTTGCCATAGTCCAATTATACAAGGCTCGACCCTACATCTTCTCTACCGTCTCTATCCCAATTATTTCCAAGCCTTTTTTAATTACTTCACCGACCAACAACGTCAAAGATAAACGTAAACTTTGATTTTTCACTCCGATTACTTTATTTCTCTCATAAAATCCATTAAACTTCTGTGCGGTCTCAAACAAATAGGCACAAAGTTGTTGTGGTGCAAAGTTCTTTGCCGCCGACTCCACTACTTCTCCCTCCGCAAATCTAAGTAGCAACCATCTGGCCAAGTTTCTTTCGTCATCATTGGTGAATTCTTTATTATCACTCATCACTTTATCTATTTTCTCGCCGGACTTATTCAAAATTCCTCTCGTCCTCACATAGACATACTGCAGATATGGTGCGCTGTTACCATCCATTGACATCGCCTCATCCCAACGAAAATCATAATCCATTCCAGGTGATCTTTTCAGATCGTTATACTTTACTGCACCAATAGAAATCTTCTCAGAAATATCTTGAACCTCAGACATCTTCATTCCTTTAAATACTTTTTCTGTTTCAACCATTTCTTCTTCACCATCAAAGGATTTCACATTAATCATCTTGCCTATACTCTCGTTCTTTGATCTCCCAAGTAAATCCTCCAATTTAATTGTGTTTCCTTTTCTGGTACTCATTGCCTGACCTTCATTAGTCATTCTTCCGTGTGCTACGTGAACAAACTGCACAATCCTGGTTTCTTCTGGCCAAAGCTTATTGGCTGTTACAAATACTTGCTTCAAGTGTAATCTTTGTTCCCCGCCAACTTCATAAACATACACATCGGACTTTAACTCGGGATTACTCAACCTCATCTTTACGGTTGCCAAATCCCTTGTAAAGTATGTCGTTGACCCATCACTCTTCACTAACATCGCGGGGGGCATTTGTTCTTTTCCTCGCTCATCCAAAAATTCCACAATTAATGCTCCCTCTTCACCAACTGAGGCAATCTTTTTATTTTTCGCCTCCTCGATTATCTCCGGCATCAAACTCTCATACTCCGACTCACCCAAGGTATTTTCAAAATCCACATTGAGTTTTTTGTAAATCTCGTCAAACTCCTTCATCGAAATATCAACAGATTTTTGCCAAATACTTCTTGCGGAAGCATCTCCCTTTTCCAATCGCAGAAACGCTTCTTTTGCTTTAGTCCTTAACTCCGGGTCTTCTTCCATCCGCTTATTAAAATCTACATAAATCTCTTCCAGTTTATTAATATCTGCACTATTCCAATCAAAATTTTCATCCTCTTCAATTGCTGCAATTATCATCCCAAACTGAGTTCCCCAGTCACCCAAATGATTATCATTTGTCACCTCTGCTCCACTATGTTTATACAAGTTAAAAATTGCCTGACCGATTATGGTTGATCTCAAGTGTCCTACCGAAAATCTTTTGGCAATATTGGGCGATGAATACTCTACCAAGACTTTCTTTCCTTTCATAAAATCACTATCTCCCAGTTTTTCTTTGGCCGCCAAAGCTTCATCTATTTTTTTGATAAGCACTTCATCTTTGACCCAAAAATTTATAAATCCTGGTCCGGCGGGTTCAATCTTTTCGACCAACTCCCTTAACTTTTTATTTCCTTCCAATTTCCCCACCAAATCAACTGCCAACTCCCTTGGATTCCTTCCCAGTTCTTTGGCCAGTACCATTGCTGCATTAGTTGAAAAATCACCCATCTTTTCATCGGCCGGATGCTCCACGGCAAACTCTTTACCCAAAGTAAACTCGGCAACTACTTCTCTGATTATTTCGATTATTTTCACTTAAACCTTACTTTTGATCTGCTAAATATTTTTCCACGTCCAAAGCCGCCTGACACCCCATCCCCGCCGCCGTGATCGCTTGCCTATATCGGTAATCCACTACATCACCACAACCAAAAACACCTTCAACGGAGGTCATTGTTGGATAGCCGTCAAGCCACATATCTTTTTCACTCACCCTCCATTTTGACGAAGACATCAAGGCTGTCATCGTGGTTCGCAAATATCCTTTTTCGTTAAGTTCAAGTTTTTCCTCAAATAATTTTGTTGTTGGGATGTGACCAATGGCCACAAACAAACCATCCAGTTGATGTTCGGTTATCTTCCCGGTCTTTACATCTTTCACTTTAATTGAGGAAAGTTTTGGCTCTCCCGCTACCTCTATTACCTCGCTATTCCACAACACTTTTACTTTTGGGTTAGAAAGAACTCTTTCCTGCATTATCTTACTGGCTCTAAACTCTTCTCTCCGGTGGACCACTGTCACTTCATCGGCAAACTTAACCAGCGCCAAAGCGTCCTCCATCGCAGCATCACCTCCGCCGACTACAAATGTTTTTTTATTTTTAAAGAAAGCAGCATCGCAAACAGCACAAGTACTCACTCCCCTACCTATATATTTTTCCTCACCAATTCCAATCATTTTTGAAGATGCTCCTGTTGATACCACTACCGCCCTTGCCTCGTACATAGTCTCGCCCACCCAGACCTTTTTAATTTTTCCCGCCAAATCCACTTTAGTCACTTCAGAATACATTACTTCCGCGCCAAATCTTTTTGCCTGAGTTTCCATTTCCATCATCAGGTCTGGTCCCATTATTCCTTTGGAAAATCCCGGAAAATTTTCAACCTCTGTTGTAAAAATTAGTTGACCTCCCGGTTGTGCTCCCGCCAAAACCAAAACCGACAAGGTATCTCTACTCATATAAATTGCACTCGTATAGCCACTTGGTCCTCCGCCGATGACTATTACATCGTATTTCGTCATTCTTATTTTATGGCCTGCTTAACCATTGTCTCGTAGACTTCTTTTCCGCCAAAACCCACTTGCCGTGCGATTTCTTTTCCGCCTTCAAAAAGAACTACCGTCGGGATGCTCATTACACCATACTTTCCGGCCACAATGGAGTTAGCATCCACATCTACCTTTCCTACAACCATCTTCCCCTCATAGGTTTTTGCCAATTCCTCAATTATCGGAGCGACCATTCTGCATGGTCCGCACCAGTCTGCAAAAAAGTCGACTAACACCGGCTTTTCGGCCTTCAAAACCATCTCTTCAAAATTTGCGTCTGTAAAATGAATTAGTTCCATATTTTTTTATTTATTTTATTAATAATTTTTAAAGAAACCTCTTTAATAATTTAGTATATTCTTCTTTTGAACAACTGGAAACCGCATCGGCCAAAAGAGCTTTGGCAACACTTTTAAGAGAGCTCATCGAAGCCACTACCTGAGTCACCACCGCCTCGCAATCCTTATCATCACTCACCATCCGTTCAATTCCTCCCACCTGGCCCTGAATCCTTTTAAGCATCACTTGCAGTTTCTTTTTTTCTTCTATTGACATATACCCCCCATGGTATAGGAAAACATCACCCAAGTCAAATGGAGTTTCTTATAAGGAAAAGGCAAGCAGAAGATAAATCACACTCACCACCATTACGAATCCAAACTTCTCTTCCGGCTCCAAGGTCCTCTTTATCTGCCAAAACCAGAGATCCAGTCTCTCCTTATCTTTCACAAAATCATAAATCAAATCAAAAACCAAATGTGTTCCGATTCCTAGCATAAATCCCCTCGCAAAAAGATTCAGTACGCTGGTCGCCGTAAAAAAGGCTAGCACGATCCACACCACCATAAACATCGCGCTTCTCATCACCATTTCTTTTTGGTCATAGCGCTCGGCCAACAAAAGTCTCAATCCTTCAGTAAAATTACTCTGTCCAAACAACTCTTTGACCCGCAAACTCAAGGTCTCATTTGGCTTCGACAAAACACTGTAAACAAACCGATCCAAAAATACGAACAAAAATCCTATCATCGCCCCCAAAAGCCACCACATTAAATTAGTGTTAAATATAAATGTCTTATTTAAAACACTCCACAAAACCAATACCCCAAGCACTCCAAACAAACTCACCTGATGAAGCCACAGTTTTCCTTTAAACATCCTAAGATAATCATACACAATTCATCCTAGTCCTTCCATTCGGATATCTCGGCTTGTGGCAATCTTAGTTTTCTCGGCGTCGAGAACAACAATATGATAGCCACCACAACAGTCAATACTCCCATCACTACAAAGGTCATTCTCTCTCCCACTCTACTGGAGATAAAACCGGCCGTTATCGGACCAACGATGTATGCCAAACTTGTCGTTGAACTAGACAGACCAACCATATGTTTTCTCTCCGTCCCCATTCTCGCCAAGATATCGGAGTAAACCGCATCCACCATCGGCCAAGCAACCGACAACGCCACTCCGGTTAAAAATGACAGCAAAAGCATCGACCACAAACTTTCCCTTAATCCCAGTAACGCCAGAAACACCCCCGCAAAAAGTAAAAATATCTCGGCAATTTTTTTCTTCCCCTTATAAACTCCCCACTTTGCCAAAATTACTCCCATGAATATCGGTGGCAACATATAAGCCGGTAAAAACAACCCCCCCAGCAAACCATCTCTGGCCATAATGTCGGACAGCACCGCTCCTGTTGTCCAGTATGTCGCGTCGACAAGTCCCATTGTTAAGCTGATTAGCAGAACAGTCCAGTATGTCGCGTCGACAAGTCCCATTGTTAAGCTGATTAGCAGAACAGGCCAAACATGAACAAATAATACTTTCCAGTAACCCAACTCCTCTCCAATATTAAACTTCTCCATAGGTTCAATTTCCTGCTCGTGTATCTTTTCCTTCTTACTGGTTAGAACCCAAATAACATAACCCACACAAACTACTGACGCGGCTACCACCACAGTAGTTATATTTCCCCGACTAATAGCCAACCAACTTCCCACAATCGGACCAATAAAATACGCCAAGCTTTTAAAAACACTTAAAACTCCCCATACCCCGGATCTGGACTCCATCGGTACGTTATCGGACACAAACTGTGCCGACCCAAACCAAAGAAGTTCATAATAAACTCCCCATACCGCCATTGCCAAAAGAAACAACACCAACCAAGGCCAGGTAGTCGTCCAAATTAATATTCCGGAAAAAATTAAGTTCGCCGCAATGGCCAACAAAATTAGCCTCCTTGCCTTAAATTTTCGCAGTAACTGAGGGAAAATTAGGTCGGTTACAAAACCCACCACCGAAGAAAACGAAAACACCAATCCCATAAACAAAGAGCCTCCCAAAGCCGCCTGCAAAAACGAAGGCACCCAATCACTCAAAATAGCGTCCCCCAAATACACAAAAAATAAAATCACCGACACTGTCAGCACCCTGGCCCACATGGAATCACGAAAAAAACCAAATCCATATTTCTTTATCATCCACCTTCATCTTACCAAAGAGACTACTTCTCCTCAGGCTTATTTTCTTCCCTTAACTGTTTCAATTTCCACATAAACAATCGGCCCTTGCTCGTTGGATGATTCGCCCCCAGTACAAATAATCTTGCCTGTTCAATTAGTGGCCGGGGGGTATTTTTTGCCAACCTCATATAGATTGCCGTATGGGCGGTATCGTCAAGCTCCACCGCTAAACGATATGCATAATCCTGAAACTCACGGCTTATCCTTCTCTGTTTGGTTTCTTCCAGATCATACTTATCCAGAATGCTGACCATTGGTTTAAAGCCTATCTTATCCATTTTTACAATTTTATATCCAAATCGAAAATCTCAGCTAATTCCTTTGCTGCCTCCTCTATCACCCCATCCAGCTCTTTTAATTCTTCTTTACCCATCTTCGACAAAACATAATCCGCTCCTGTTCCATAACTTACACCGGGTTGTCGATTATCAATTCCTATTCGAACACGTAAAAAATCTTTTCTTCCCAAATACTGTTCAATAGATTTTATCCCGTTATGGACTTTTGGGCCCACTTCTTTCTGAATTTTGTATTCCCCAAAAGCAATATCCAAATCATCATGTATCACAACTACATTTTCGATCGACAGTTTATAAAAATCCATTATTTTCCGGACTGCCCTTCCCGAGTCATTCATAAAGGTAAATGGTTTCGCCAAAATTAGTTCTCCTTTTTTCAACACCTCGGCCTCTTGTTTGCGGTTCACTTCAAATTTATCCTTACCGGCCAATTTATTGATAAACAAATATCCGGCGTTATGTCGCGTCTTTTCGTAGTTTTCACCCGGGTTTCCTAGTCCAACAATTAAATACATACTATAATTCTATCAGTCTATGAATAAAGAACCTTTTTTTTCCATTGTTATTCCTTGCCTAAATGAAGAAAAGTCCCTACCTCTTCTTCTCCAAGATTTAGTCAATCAAACTCTTCAAGACTTTGAAGTCATTGTCGTTGATGGAAACTCCAAAGACAAAACTGTCGAGAATGCCAACAAATTCAAAAAACTACTTCCCTCTCTTTCCATTCTCCATAGCAAAATTAGAAATGTCTCCGTCCAAAGAAATATGGGTGGTGAAGAGGGTAAGGGTACCTATCTTCTCTTCAACGACGCTGATAATCGCCTCCCCAAACACTTCCTTGAAGGGGTCAAATACCATCTAGGAGTCAATCAGACCGATCTTTTTACTACTTGGATATTGCCGGATTCCAAACATCGTTCAGACAAAGCCATTGCCACCTATTTAAACCTTCTTACCGAAACAGGGCTTCTTGTTGGTACACCGGGTGCCCTTGGTGCCATGATTGGTTGCCTTCGTAAACATTTTGGCAAAATCGGTGGTTTCAATCCGGAAGTTGGTTTCGCCGAAGACACCGAGTTTGTTCGCCGAGGCTACAACAAAGGTTACACCTTCTCCATCATCCGCGAACCTCGTTATGTCTATTCTTTAAGACGTTTCCGTAAAATTGGTACTCTCAAACTACTTCAAAAATACGCCGTTCTTAATCTGAAAATCATGACCAACCAAAAGGTTGATCAGAAAAAAGAATACCCCATGGGTGGTGAGTATCTTGAAAAAGACGATAAAACAACAACCTACTTCAAAAAACTTCAGTCGGTCTTCATTAAAAAGAGCCCCAAAAAGAGTATTCTAGAAAAAATTAGAACCCTCCTCAGCTTCGAAGAAAGCGACCTCTAAAAAAACTAGGCAAGGATAAGTTGCAGTCCGATAAACATCAGGTAGACTCCAATCAAGACTACCCCCTCCCACCTCTCCAGCTTATGTTTTGACTTGGTAAAAAGCCAAAACAACCCCAAGATAAACACCAAAAACATACCCGCCAGTCCTCTCTGTACCGATTCTTTGATAATAATCGGGGTAATGAGAGCCACGATTCCCAAGATCACAGTCGAGTTCATCACCACGCTTCCCAGAAGATTTGGTAAAGCCAGACTGGCTTTATGTTTCTTCTTCGAAAAAGAAAGTAGCAGTAACTCCGGCAAGGTCGTCCCAAAGGCAACCAGCAACAACCCCATCCAAAACCAGCTCACTCCCCAAACAGCCGCAATCGCAACAATAATCTGCACCAGCTGCCAAGAACAGACTGCCATGATCACAAGACCAAGAATCAGCATTATCGGTAGGCCCCAATTTTCAAAACCGGAAAACTTTTTTCTTGATTGTTTAATCGTCACTTTTTCGTTTGATAGGAAAAACACATAAACAAAATAAAGTGCTACCAATACTCCGCCTTCAAGTTTAGAAACCGTCCCATCAAGTAGCATCAAAAACGGCATTAAGGCCAGAAGAATCGTTACCCATAAATCTTTTTCCAAGTACTCCCCAACTATCGGAATCGCTACCGTAATCACCGCCAACCCTCCGATAATCAGGCTCAAATTAGCCATATTCGCACCCACTACAGTCCCCAAAGCTATCTGTGGTTTTCCGTCCAGAGCCGCCGCGATACCCACAAACAACTCCGGTAGAGCTAGCGAAAAACCAATCAATACTGCTGTTACTTTATTCTTTTTTATTGGAAGCCTAAAAACATACCTCTCAAATATATCGACCACTACTCCGGAAGATAAAACAATCAAAACCAACAAAACCAATCCTACAAGAATATTCAACACCATGAATCATTTTAGCATCTATCTCTTTTTCTTCTTCCCATTCTTCACCGTTGTCCAAATAATTGGTACCAATGAAATCAAAACAATGATAATAACAACATAATGGAAATTTTCTTTTACAAAAGGAATATTACCAAACCAAAATCCTCCTAAAAGGAACAAGCTGACCCAAGATAATCCGCCAATAATGTTGTAGGAAATAAATCTGCCGTAGTGCATCTCAGAAATCCCAGCCACAAAGGGGGCAAATGTGCGAATGATTGGTACAAAGCGGGCAAGAATTATCGCTTTGCCGCCATGTTTGGCGTAAAATGCTTCGGCCTCCTCCAAATACTCTTTCTTAAAAAATCTACTTCCTTTTTCAAACACCCCTCTCCCCAATTTATGTCCAATCCAGTAATTGGTCGAGTCTCCTAAGATTGCCGCGGACACCATCAAAATCCAAAGAAAAACAATATTAAACGATCCCATGGCCGCCAACGCCCCGGCTGCAAACAAAAGCGAGTCTCCTGGTAAAAATGGTGTCACCACCAAACCGGTCTCCATAAAAATTACCCCGAATAACATGGTGTAGGTCAAAGTTCCGTACTTGGCAATTATCAGCACCAAGTTTTTAT
>Ga0075582_119_pt1 | contig 21387 bp, 5 predicted proteins | sample RifGroB1_FD_68343 | JGI IMG/M metagenome (GOLD analysis project Ga0075582, IMG submission 68343) | candidate division WWE3 bacterium GW2011_GWB1_42_6 | reverse complement strand
ATACTGGTACTGTGCAACTGATTCAACAGGATCAGCAGGCTCAGCAACAATTGCAGGCTCCGGTGCTGCAACACAAATTGCCTTCTTCACAGGATCAACCGCCATATCAGGTAGTAACAATTTATGGTGGGATAACACAAACTCGAGATTAGGTATCAGGACATCATCACCTTCGGGAGCTTTGGAGATAGTAACTGCACCTACTTATACAACTGAGTACGCTCAAAAAATAACCGTAACCGGGGGCGCAAGTGGCACGGAAGGCTACGCATACGCACTTTACAACACACTAACTGCTGATATCGACCAAGGTGAAGGTACATCCGGACGTGCTTACGGCATTTACAATTCCTTAAATGGTTCAGGGTATACATACGGTACATATGCGAACTTATACACCGGTATGTACGGAACTAGCTATGCCAACTATGTTATAACTGACACCACTTCGAGTGGTACACAATATGCCTATTACGCAAATATGCTATCCGGTACAGGCACCAAATGGGGTTTGTACATAAATGGAGAGTCCGATAACTACCTATCCGGAAACTTGGGAATTGGCGACTCCTCCCCCACCGCATGGCTTGATATCTCAGGTGCAACAACAAGTAAGCCTTCAATAAGAGTGGCCTCTGGTACTGCCCCATCATCCCCCGTCACAGGAGACATATACAATGACGGAGATCAACTCTACTACTACAACGGTTCAACTTGGCAGGATCTTGGAGCTACAGGTACTGCAGGTACAGCAACCATAGCAGGATCAGGATCAGCCACTCAGATTGCCTTCTTCACAGGATCAACTGCAATATCTGGATCAAACAATTTATGGTGGGATAACACAGGTGGAAATCTTGGTATAGGTACTTCAGATCCTACCGCTAAACTTATGCTTGCAGGTTCTGCTGATACTGAACAGTTTGTGATAAAGGCAAACGCTACTCAATCTAATAACCAGCCTTTAATTCAGCTCCAATCATCTACAGGTACTCCTCTACTCTCCCTTCATTCAGATAATCAGACCAACATATTCCTTGGTTACTCTGCGGGAATAGCAAACTCAATCGGCGGGGGGTTAGATAATACATTCATCGGATATCTTGCAGGTTCTTCGAATACAATAGGAGACAGAAATACAGCCATTGGCTCAAACACATTGACCAAGAATACCACCGGATTTGAGAACGTGGCCGTCGGGTACCAGGCGTTATTCAACAACACAACCGGTGATTTCAATACAGCGTTGGGGTACCAGTCGATGTATACCAATGTCGACGGAGGGTCAAACATAGCTCTTGGACATGCCTCTCTATACTCAAACTACAGCGGTGGCCTAAATGTAGCGATCGGGCAAAATGCCCTTTACAGCAACTATGATGGCTTCGAAAATATAGCCATTGGAACCGATTCATTACAATACAACGCCTATGGGCACCAAAACGTTGCTATCGGTAAGTCTTCGATGCTGAATGGGTACGACGCTAATGATAATACTGCACTAGGATATGGAGCTGGGTATGACTTACAAACGGGTTACGGAAACGTATTTTTGGGTGCTTGGGCAGGAGATGGTGTTGCCAGATCAGGCTCAGATTATAATATCGCAATAGGGTACGGAGCGGGAGCAAGTCTTTCTTTTAATTCCGATAAAAATATATTCATAGGTTATGAGGCTGGATTTTCGGAGAAAGGGTCAAATACATTGTATATTGAAAACAGCAGGTCCGGTCCTACAGGAGCCTTGATATACGGTGATTTCGCAAGCGATTTACTGACCTTCAACGCCAATGTAGGAATAGGAATAACCTCCCCTACCGCATGGCTTGATATCTCAGGTGCAACAACAGCTAAACCTTCAATAAGAGTGGCAAGCGGAACTGCCCCATCAACTCCTGTGACAGGTGACATATACAACGATGGAGATCAGCTCTACTACTACAATGGGTCATCTTGGGTTGACCTTGGTACAACAGGCACCGGTACAATCGCAGGTTCCGGTCTGGCTACACAAATTGCCTTCTTCTCAGCTTCAACTGCCATATCAGGATCAAACAATCTATGGTGGGATTCTGCAAACTCTAATCTTGGTATTGGAACATCAGATCCTACCGCTAAACTTATGCTCGCAGGCTCAGCTGACACCGAGCAATTTGTAATAAAAGCAAACGGAACACAATCTAACATCCACCCTCTGATACACCTTCAGGATTCAACCGGTACTCCCCTACTTTCTATACACTCAGATGACCAAACCAACATATTCATGGGGTACGGAGCAGGCATTGCAAATTCAGTTGGTGGGGGGCTAAACAACACGTTCATCGGGTATCTTGCAGGCTCTTCAAATACAACGGCCGATAGTAACGTCGCCCTCGGATCAAACGCTCTTTCTAAAAACACAACCGGAAACCAAAACACCGCACTTGGGCAGCTATCGCTCTACTCAAACACAGAAGGATACTACAACACCGGGATTGGTTTGGGTTCCCTTCGGAGCAATACGACAGGAGCTTACAATACTGCGGTCGGATTGGGTTCCCTTTTCTCTACCCAAGGAGGAAACTATAACACTGCACTTGGTTATTATGCCGGATATGCGAACCAATCAGGGGGAGGAAACCTATTCATGGGCTATTACGCAGGATACAACGAAACGGGATCGAATAAATTGTACATAGACAACGGATCAGCCCCCGCAGGATCAGCATTTATCTATGGAGACATGGGCACAGACCAACTAACCTTCAACGCCAACGTAGGAATAGGAATCACCAACCCCGCCGCGTGGCTCGATATCATGGGCTCAACAACAGCCAAAGCATCTCTCAGATTAAGAAGCGGAACTGAGCCCTCAACGCCTGCGACAGGAGATATATACAACTCCGGAACTGCTCTTTACTACTACAACGGTTCGGCATGGGTTGACCTTGGTACAACAGGTACAGCCACAATCGCAGGCTCCGGTGCTGCAACTCAAATTGCCTTCTTCACAGGCTCTACTGCAATATCAGGTTCAAACAATTTATGGTGGGATAACTCAAACTCGAGACTCGGCATCGGCACATCGACTCCTACTGCCACATTAAGCGTGGCAGGAGGGACAGCTTCAACAATAACCAGCACATCGGGACCTTTGACCATCACTCCAAATACAAATCTAATCCTAAGTTCAGGAAATATGGGTATAGGAGAAACCAATCCTTTGGGAAAGCTTGTTGTTAAGGGCTCGGATGATACGGAGCAATTTATAATAAAAGCCAACTCAACTCAGTCAAATGCCAACCCGTTAATCAGACTGCAGACCTCGTCCGGAACAGAACTACTTGGCATAACTTCGGATGACCAGACCAACGCCTTTATGGGCTACAGAGCGGGTTCAGCAAATACAGTTGCGGGAACAAGCGGGCAGTTAAACACATTCATCGGGTATATCGCGGGGTCATCAAATGCCACAGGATATAACAACACAGCTATAGGTGCAGAATCTCTACAAAGGAGCACCACAGCATATGAAAATACTGCTTTGGGACAGGCAGCCTTATACTATATAACGACCGGTTACCAAAATACCGCAGTAGGTAAATCCGCTGTTGCCTCAACCACAACCGGTATACGTAACGTGGGTATCGGTTCCCAAGCTCTCTATGGTAATAGTGATGGTTGGTACAACACAGGTATGGGGTATGAAGCGGGGTATTATTCCCAAACCGGGTATGGTAATACGTTCCTAGGCTACAGAGCCGGACGCGGAACCACTTGGAGAACCTTATCAAGCTATAACGTTGTTATAGGATATGACGCAGGTCAAAGCTTGTCCTACAATTCCGATAACAATATCTTCATCGGAAATCAGGCGGGTTACTCCGAAACAGGATCAAATACACTATATATTGAAAACACGTCTAACCCGGCAAGCTCTGCGTTCATCTATGGAAACATGAGCACGGACGTACTGACCTTCAATGCTAATGTAGGAATAGGAACAACCGCCCCAACCAACACACTTGACGTCAACGGAAGTGCCAGATTTAGAAGCGTAGGCACCAGCAACGTAAGCAACGTACCGCTATATATAACAAGTACGGGCATTCTCAGTACCAGCTCATCAGATGAAAGATTGAAGTCTAACATAACTACAATCGAGGGGGCTGTCGACAAAGTCATGCAACTTAGAGGAGTCACATTTGATTGGGCAGGCGATGGCGTGAGAGCAACAGGAATGATCGCTCAGGAAGTTTTGAACGTGATGCCCGAGCTAGTATTCCAGAGCCCCATAGACGGCTACTACGGAATAAGATATGGCGAGACTTCGGGCTTACTAATAGAAGCGACCAAAGAACTTAATACCAAATTGGTTGCTTTAAAAACCGACTTCGACAATTACACCCTGGCGTCAGACGGGTCAGCCGCGTCACTGGCAGTTGAATCTGACACTACATTAACACAAATTAACACCCTGGAAACTGACGTCACAACTCTTGAGACCGAAGTAGCCAACCTCAAATCAGAGGTAGCCTCAATACAAGAACTCCTCGCCATGTCCACACCTGAAAGCACAGAAAGCTCATCAACCGTACCCGACACACCCGAAGGGATACTTGCCGAAATGTACACACTCTTCGATGAGTTCAAATCCTTTATCGCAAGCTTGAGTCTTTCAACAGACGGGCAGACGTTAACAGCTGCCGCAGACTTTAACGTACTTGGTGAAACAACCCTTTCAAATCTGACCATAACAGGCGACATAAATGCCGGATTAATGAAGATTGACACCCTAAATAACGTATTTGAGGTTGCCGGCCCTTCTTGCTACAACGAGCTTTTGGGTACAACCAATACTCAATTATGTGCTGATCAGACTCTCTACCTCCAGAAATCTCTTGCCGGAAATGTTGACATCTTAAACGGAGGTTTGGTAGTTAACCCCGACGGAAATGTAACCGTAAAAGGCACCTTAATTGCGGAGAAAGTTGAGGCCACTGACGTAGCCACTGAAAACGTAACTATACTCGCCGCTTCAAAAACTATCGGAAGCGGAATAATACCCGCCGGGCAAACAGAGGTAGCTATAGACAATACTCTCATAACCAGTACCTCAAAAATATTTATCACCGCGACCTCAAGCACTGGCGGCCAAGCGGTCATAGTCAAAGGTAAAGTTGAGGGAGCATCGTTTACCGTAGCTGTGGATAATTCCGTATCGAGCGACATAACCTTCGATTGGTGGGTCGTGAATATGGCGGAAGGACAATGAAAATGAATGACCGGGAAAATGAAATAATAACTGAACAGATGAGCATTGCACCGGAAGTGCATGAGCCCAAGAGCCGAAAAAAACTTTTGATACTTATCGGCATCGCGGTTGTTGCTGTAATCATCGCCATTCTAATCTCGGCGTCCACAAACAGGAAACCTTCCAGTTTATTCACGGCAATGAACACAGAAAGTTCGGTTTATGAACCAAACAAAATGGTGCGCATTCTCATTTCCACGGTTGGAAAAGAGGGCAATACCCTCTGCAACAGCAAACTTACAGTTCAAATCACAGACCCTCAAAAATTCACGACTGAGATATCAACGGAAAACGGCTCCATAACAACCTCCACAACTTGCGTTGAAGATGGTAGTAAAACCAACTCTCCGGATTATCAAACTAGCTTTGTCCCTCAAACCGAAGGTACTTATAAACTCAAATTGACTAACCTTGATACAAAAGAGGGGGTTTTGAAAAAAATAGAGGTAAAAAATGACATTAGCTTCAACATTGAAAGATACACAACAACAAGAGTGAATCCTTCTGAAACAGTGCGCTACCACATGGTACTAAGAATAACCTCAAAAAACGACTTTAAAGGCCGGGTTGTAGAAATAATTCCGCAAACCATCAACATAGCGTGGAAAGGTGAAGCTAAAACTGAACCGGAAAAGATTGTTTGGGAAGTCGACATAAAAGCCGGGGAAACCAAAGAACTTACTTACGACTACACCGCTCCTAAAACTGATGGAAACCCGTATGATTTTGGCCCGATTACAATATTCTCAGGCGTCCAAAAAGTTTTTGAGGAAAAAGATTCCTGGCAGATTGTTATAGGAAAAAGTCTGGAGCAGGTGTCGTTGAATTTCCCTTCCCTACTCCAGCTTTTATCGACGCAATATTTTTAGCAAGAAAGGCAATTAATTGACCGGGCTATTTAGGAAAAAAATTGAAAAGCGATGTTTCCCTACAATCGTCAAGGTTGTATCTCTTTTTGTCACCTTTGCTTGGATATTGACAGGGTGGCCGGCTCCCGGCCTCAAATCAAAAATACCTCTCCTCACACAAGTAGCTTACGCGCAGGTTACGCAGTACACATCTGGGAGCGGCTCGTATAGCGCCCCATCAGGAACCACCTCAATTATAATTGAGCTTTGGGGAGGCGGCGGTGGAGGTGCCGCAGGCGGTGGTGCTAACGGACAAGGAAACGGCGGTGGGGGTGGAGGTGGTTACGTCAGTAAAACAATATCCTCGCCCTCAGGTAGCTACTCATACTCAGTAGGTGCCGCAGGCGCCGGTGGTGCCAAAGGAGCTTCAGGTGATGCAGGAAACAACACGATTTTTAATACAACAATCATCGCCACAGGAGGATCGGGAGGAAACTACGTCTCGGGCGGAGGTGGGACGGGGGGAATCGGTGGAAGCGGAAGCGGTGGGGATATTACCTACACAGGAGGTACCGGAGGTACTGGAAGTACATCTTATGGAGGTGGTGGTGGTGGAGGTGCGGGTTCCACGCAGAATGGTGGTAGTGGCTCGGCTTCAACAGCAGGTATTGGGGGGAGCGCGTACGGGGGTGATGGAGGTGCAGGATATGCATCAACAAACGGTCCCGGATATGCAGGTAACAACTACGGAGGGGGAGGCGGTTCGGGTACTAAACTATCAGTGGGAGGCGGTGGTGCGGGGGGATTGATACAAATCACTGCTTATACTCCCCCTACAGTTACAACCAGTTCGCCGTCTGATATCACCGGCACTACAGCTACTTTAAATGGAGAGATAACAGCTACCGGATACCCAGAAACAGTTACCAGACGCGGTTTCTGCTACATAGAGGGAACAAGCGGGGACTGTACTACTTCGGATGGTGTTGTATATGAAGATGGATCTTTCACTACCGGAACTTATACACGAGGTCTATCAGGTTTAACCGCCGGTACTGGATACAGGGTAAGAGCATACGCGGTCAGCTCAGCGGGAACAGGTTATGGAACAACCGTACAACTTACTACATCAGGTAGTGGTATTAATTTATCCGGAACCATATATCAATCCTCGAATGAAGCTTTAGCTTATGACTGTAGTGGAGGAAATACAAGAACAATACTACTTAAAGTCAATGGAAGCGGATCATATTCAGGAACATGTGATCAGAATACAGGAGCATGGTCGGTCACGGGGGTTAGCGTGTCTTCAGGTAATACTGTATATGCGTATATATCAGGAGTAACTGTGGCCGGAAACACGGTCATAGTTAGTGACGGCTCGGCACAAACAAATATACCCATCATTGTTGATAGGGTTGTTTTGAGGGATGACGTCAACGGCAGTATAACAAACTCGGAGATAACAGCCGGAAACACATCGGATGCTGAGGATTTGATTACGGTTAGCGGTTTTGATGTGACTGTCGGATCATCTTACGAAACACATATTTACACCGGCGACACGCTAATACCTGACGGTAATTTTACTACCGGGAAACTTCATCTTGTAGGTAACATGGACGGGTCGGGTCAAATTAGTGTGCTCACATTGACCGGATCCGGCACAGGACCCAGCACACCACTATTAATAGATGGCGGTACATTTACTGCATCTAATTACACCGTTTTCCAGGGTACTTCAGAAACAGACATACCCGGCACTCCATCTGGTGCCACATACACATCACTTTGGTTAACCCCAACCCTAACGGCGGGAACCGTATACTATTTGGAAGCAACCTCAGCTAATAATGACATCTGGATAAACCCCACTGCTGCATCATCATATTCACTATCCGTTAACCTTGGAGGAGAAATGACTGTTGGCGGTACAGGAACAACCATAGCCGGAACAACCTCCGGTATTGGAGTACTTGATACAACAGCCTCAAACTACGCACTAACCACAGGAAAGATAGACATCCAATCAGGAGGAGTGCTAACAGCAAATGACTCAGACATATATTTAACAGGGACATCGAGCACTCTTTTTACAAAAACAGGTACATTCAATTACGGAACAAGCAATGTGTATATGCAGCCGGTATCGGGAAGTCCTACACTCACATCCGGCGCAATTACTTTTTATGACCTAACCACAAACATGTCGGGGCAAACAGGTGCGGCAGGGGGAAACATTACAGTAAACAACAACCTACTTGTCGATTTCGGTACTTTATCTATACCCTCAACTTACAGCTTAACGGTACAAGGAGCAACTGATGTTTACGATTCTTTGAGCATTTCAAGTACAGGAAACCAAATATTCGCAGGTACCACTCTTATAGCATCGGGGTCAACCTTTACCAGATCCTCAGCCTCCGGAACAAACACTTTTACAGGTCTTTTAACCTTAGAGGGTGGGTCAACGTTTACCACATCTAACAATCCGTCGTTTATTCTTCAAGGCGGTCTTGTAAATGATGGGATCTTTACTTCAGGTACAGGTACTTTTACGTTTAATACAAACAATCAGACACTCTCAGGCTCCTCTGCCATAACATTTGGGGGAGATGTTGCTATATCAGGAGCCATTACAGTTCAGAACTCAAATGCAGAAAGGGTGACCATAACGGGGGATCTTACGGGGTCAGAGGCAGGTTCCACCTATCAAAACAATGCCAATGCAACGACATATTTTGACGGTGCTGTTTTGACAACAGGAACCTTAACAGCAACGGCTGATCCAAACTATATCTATTACTCTGGCTTTAATGAACAAACGATCAAAGCAACAACATATCACGATTTAATTGTGAATAACGACCAGATGCAAACAAAATATGCAGGCTCCGGTACTCTTACAGTTAATGGCGATCTGACCCTAGGACCTAACATCGGAACTGGCCTGTTTTTTGATGTAGCAACAAATGATCCAAACATATCGGTAGCAGGTAATGTTACCATTTACAGCGGTTACATCTTTACGAGTTCCGATAGTCCTTCAGCTACATTTAACATAGATGGGAACCTAACCATAAACTCAGTAGGAACCTTTATAGCTCCTGCGGGAACAAATGATGACTCATTCACACTTGGGGGGAACCTTACCAATAACGGAACATTCAACCACAACAACGGCCAGATAACACTTGATACAACAGGAACAACACAACTTGCCTACTCTTCTGCCACATCCTTTTATCAATTCTCAGTACTTTCTGCATCAGCCGGAAAGAATATCCAGTTTGATGAGACTGACCCAACCATTATTGTTAATGACATAACAGTTCAAGGTGCAAACTGCGGGACAGGCAGAATATATCTTGACTCACTTGTAAATGACTCTCCATGGGAAATCAACATCAAAACAGGAGCTACACAAGATATCGACTATACTGACCTTGAAGATGCAAACGGATCCATATCTGAGGTAACACCAACTGCTGATAACTCAACGGAAACAGGCACTAACACAGGATGGAGTGTTACGGAAGGGGTGTGCTTAGCCCAGCCAATGACGAACTTCGAAGGTGTAAATTTGTCGGGTGTAAACATAAATTAAACTCCCAGAATTCTAACCACAAGGTTAAAGATCTTCAGGGAAATATAACATACTATGTCATATAGATTGCGGGGCAAAATTAGATTAAAATTACTCGAACTGCCATGAAAAGAGTACAAAATATTAAGCGAATGTTAAAAAAAGCACACGGAGGGTTGAACAACCTGACCGGATCCCTTACGACCTATAGAACAAAACCTATCGCGTCTCTCTCTTCCCCGAACGAAGCCAAAAAAAGTTACAGGGGGCGGTTGGCGGGCAAATTACATTTCAAAATTAGCAAAACTGTATCAAAAATAAATGCTGTATTCAAGGGTATTGGTAATAGATGGAATAATCTTTATACTCAAAAACTGCCCTTTCAGAAAATTGGGGCACTTTGGAAAGCACACTACCCCACTTACAAAAAGTACCTTGTCCCGGTTTCAATCGGCATGCTTATAGTATTAGTCCCGGTCGTGTGGTTATCGGTGAAAAATCCTGACAAAGTTTTCGCCGACTGGTTCGACGATAACTGGCACTACCGAAAAACTATTACTCTCACTAACCCGGGTGCCCCCGACTCTGATAAGAAAATTTTGTTCGAAACCGACACCGCTACCTTAATTTCAGAATCAAAAATGCAAAATACATGCGCCGATGCAAGATTTGTTGATATAAATGGGCAGGTATTGGAGCACTATATAGATTCCGCAAACGGCGCGTGCAACACAATTTCAACAGATTTCTATGTACTGCTCCCAACCATAAATAAGGGTTCTACAGTAATTTATTTTTATTACGGGAATGCTTACGCGGAGTCTATTGCACAAACCAGCCAGTTTTCACAGGCCACTTTTAGCCCGTCTCAAAGTTCGACAGGCAGTGAAACTGCAGGACCGGGACCCGCAGCTTACTGGAAGTTTGATGAGGCATACGACCAAAAGGAAAATACAATTATTGAGCAACAGCTGGAAATTATGAATACTCCGGCTGCACTATCCTGGCTGCCCGGATCGACAAAACAAAGGGTAGTGACTGTTACTAATTCAAATGCCTCCGCTTTGACTGATTTTCAGGTGTTAGTTAACGTAACATACGACTCAGATATGAATTCCGATTTTTCGGATATTCGTTTTACAAACGTGGCCGGCACTGAACTGGACCACTGGCTTGAAAGTAAAACGGATAGCACTTCCGCAAAATTTTGGGTGGAAGTGCCCAGCATCGCAGCCTCCGCTGATACAACAATCTATTTACATTACGGGAATCCTTCCGCTTCATCCGCAAGCAACGGTGACAATACATTTGTGTTTTTTGACGATTTTAGCGGCAGCGTCGTAGACACAAACAAATGGACTGTTGTGGACGCAACCGGAATAAGTGTTGCTGACGGCGTGCTGAATGCAACGTCTACAACAGGGTGGCTACAATCTAATTCAGCGTTCAGTAAGGCGCAACAACCGGTGATTGAAGCAAAAGTTCAGCATGTTACCATGCCAACTAACGGATACAACCCGATTAGTACGTGGTTAAGTACTACCGACACTTTCGGAGGATTAATTCATCCCGGATCACCTTTTCGACTCTATCACAGAAACAACGGCACTTGGACTTCAATTTACGACAGCGCTGTTGTAAGCAATCTATTAGTGAGGTTAAGAATATACTCTAACTCCACTGCGGCAATTTATTATTATAATTACGACACCGATGCGTTGGTTGTTTCAGCTACAGGACTTTCGAACTCGGTCGATAATGAACCATTAAGATTTGTGAGACGTGAAGATAACATCAACACCGGCCAAACTATGGATGCGAACTGGGATTATATTTTGGTTAGAAATGGGACAACCTCGGACCCCTCGACTTCCGTTAGTACCACAGAATCAACAAATGAAAGTTTTTACCCGGAAGATGCATCTCTAGGTATTGCCTATTTCGCACCGGAAAACTACAGTTCAGAAACCGTATATTTGGAGGCAGTTGTAAGTTTAGACGGGGGAAGTACATGGACACGCGAAAGATCGCCCGAAATATCTGCAATTTCGTCACGTTCAGCTTCTTCTTACGCAGTTAAAATTAGGGCGGGCGACGGAGATAGTTTGACTCCGACCGTTTCTTTATACGATGCGATAACTCTGGAATCTATTTACGAGCTTAGTCTTGGAAACACCTCAAACACCAGTCTTTCAGTAAATAACGCGAGACTCATAATAAAACAAGAAAGTGGCGTGGGAATAACTCAAACCGACACCAAAACTGAAATAGGGAGTAATGAAAGCAGTTCAAACTTTTCGTATACCCAGCAAACCGATAAAAAAATATATAACTACGATTCGTCAAAGTACAGCCCCACTCCAACAAATTTTTTTGAAACGACTGCAGAAACTTCTCTAAGTGGTGGGGTATCTATAGAACAAAGGATTAATATAATGACCGCCCCGCCTTATACAACGTCCAATAGCGGAACGTATCTACCAACCGATAATTCACTAGGTCTGGCTTATTGGGACGCGGATTTGTATCCCGGAGCCACAGTATATTTAGAAGTCGAGTACCTCGAGCAGGGTTGGGGAGATGGCTCCTATGCACTGTATTCTGAAAGTGGGACATATGGCAGGAGATTATTGGGGCAACACAGGTAGCCAGATAATAATTGCGGCGCGTCTTGTAGTTAAGCAAAGTGACTCCTCTAAAATCACTGCTACAGAAACGCAAATAGATATCGGATCAACGGGTTTGAGAGAACTACATAGCGCCCCTAGTTACACTCAAATGTACAACCCAAAAAATTATTATTACGATTCTTCAAAATTTGACCCGGTCCCTACCGCGTACTTTGAGACAACGCTGGAATCGTCCCAACCTACTATAGAACAACACATAGATCTTCTTAACAACCCTTTCACGGTAGCCTCAACTACTTACGTACCGACAGATAACTCCCTGGGGCTTTTTTACTGGGATGCGGATAAATACCCGGATTCAACGGTTTATCTGGAGTTTGACTATCTCGGGGCAGACTGGGGTAGCGACTATCTTTATGTGGGGCTTTTTTCGGAAGCAGGGACACAAGTTATAGAAGCTAATACGCCCCAAACAAATGATGAGTATGGCCGGATTAGAAGCGCCGCCGTCACCCTTACAGATAATACTGCTTACACCGTAAGGGCGAAGTCGACGCGGACAGCATACGTAAATACCCAAACTGTTCTAGCCGCCAGACTTATCATAATTCAATCAAATTCCACTAAAATAACAGGAACAGAAACTAATGTTGATATAGGAGATAGAAAAAAACTTACCAACACAAGTTATGCTCAGATGGATGCCCCGAAAACTTTCTACTACGATTCTTCAAAATATACACCGGCGCCGACTGCATACTTTGAAGCCATCCTTGAATCCCCGCCACCTACTATAGAACAGCAAATAAATATACTGAACGGGACATATTCGGTTAACACTACTTCTTACCTTCCTACGGATAATTCATTAGGACTTGTATATTGGGACGCAGACAAGTATCCGGATTCGACGGTGTATTTAGAGGCAGATGTACAGCCAGGAGGATGGGTAAGCAACGCATACGTAGCTCTATACTCAGAATCAGGATCAGCAATAGGATCGGTCTCCACAGGCGACGTTAGCGGCGGTAGCCACAGGATACGTAGCGGAGCACTAACGCTAACCGATAATACCGCATATACCGTGCGGGCAAGATCAACAAACACAAACACACAGGTTATTACTGCAGCCAGATTAATTGTTATACAGAGTAATAGTACTAAAATCACGGGTACAGGAACACAGGTTGAACTAGGTTCACGAACCACGACAACGTCTACCACTTATACCGGTTTTTCGGACACAAAAGTGTGGCGGTATGACTCTTCAAAATATACACCGGCGCCAACTGCATATTTTGAAGCTACCCTATCCAACGACACGGCTGATCAAACGACATACGCAGCCCTTTATACAGACGGTGAAACATGCTCTTCCCAAGTAACCGGATCTGAAGTTTCTGTGACAGGTACCACTTGGTCACACGTGCAAAGCGGGAGTATTACCCTATCAACAGATACCGACTATAGCAAAAATCATACTCGATCAGTCAGATGCTAATGGTATACGGGATCTGGAGCTTTACCATATGCAGGTAAACTCCCTTATGACAGACGCCGATGCCACATACTCTAATGCCTACAGATACACATTATTTAACCCGGGCATAAGTGCCACGCAAATATCTTTTGAAGGTGGAAATTTCAACTACTTCTATGAAGCAACGCTGAAAACATCGGCCGGCACAGGTTACGCCAGACTTATTAACGCAACCTCCGGAGCTGCCATATCGGGTGGCGAAATTACAACAGCCGCAACAACTTACACCAGAGTTAGAAGCGGAGACATATCTTCGGGAATGCCAACCGCGCAAAGTACCTTATCCAGTGGCCAGACAATGGACACACAAATCAGAAACTCAGCAACAAATACAACGTCTGTTGCAAACTCGCAACAAATACAACGTCTGTTGCAAACTCATGGGTTGTCATTCAGGTAACGGATCTGGCCAACACATCAAACACCGTGTACGCCGAGCTGTATAACTTAACAGACGGCACATCGGTAAGCGGGTCCGAACTCTCAACGACGTCAACACAGGCAACACGTCTAAAAAGTTCTGAGATTACCTTAACAAGTGGAAAAGAGTATGTTGTCAGAACAAAAACCAGCAGCACCGACAATCTCGCTCACTACCTAAGCGGAGCAAAAATCATACTCGATCAATCAGATGCTAATGGTATATCCGCACTAGAAATCATGTATCCGATAAGTACCTATGTTTTTACTGACTCGGACACAACTTACTCGGGAGCATCTCGTTACAAACTCAACTCTAGCCCTAACATATTAGGAGCAAATTCTGCATATTACTTTGAAGCGACACTAAAAACCTCCGGGGGAACCGGGTACGCAAAAATTTATGACGTGACAGCCACTGCAAGCATAACTAATTCTGAGATAACAACGGCGTCCACAACTTTTACCAGAGTGAGAAGCGGTGACCTATACTACAATCTCCCATCAGGTGCCAATGCTTTTGACTTACAATTGAAAAATAGCGCTACCAATACAACTACTGCCGGAGGAACTTGGGTAGTAGCACAAATTTCAAATATTGGAAACCCGGAAGGATACATAGCTCTTTACCCCAATGGTACCTCGTGTGCAAACCAAATCTCAGGCAGCGAAATAGGAGTCAAGCCCTCAGAGGGAATTAAAAACTCAGTTTCTTCATCGATAAGTGTATCTGATGGAAATTACATGATTTGCACAAGAACGCCGAACGGAGTGAGCATCGTAACGTATAACGCTAAAATCAGCCATTATCAGTCAGGTGCTCAAGGAATAACATCTTTAAGAACATTCCGTGCACTTAACACAGACCTAATGACAGAAAGCACAAGTACGTATGTTTCAAAGAATAGCCTGAACAGCTACGACCCTGCTACATTTACAGGAGTTGTAGTTGGGTCTTTCGATGCAACTTTATCTGCAACCGGTTCCACGGCATACGCGCAGCTATACAATACAACGGGAGCAGAGGCTGTAACGGGAACCGAAATAAGCACTGCTAGCACTTCCTATACAAGGGTGCAAACCTCCGACATAACTCTCCCCATCTCAGCTTCAGAACTGGACATACAAATTAAAAACGGCAGTACCAGCACCACTAAATCAACTGCCTCCTGGCTGGTACTTGATATAACAAACGAGCTTCCTGCAATTGCCCACGACTCAACCTCCAACAAGATTAATGGGCAGTTGAACGGACCCACTTGGGAAACAGCGCAATACTGCGTTTCCGGTTCGTGTCTAAAATTCGGCGGCGACGGGGATTACGTAAAAGTTACCGACAACTCACGGCTCGATTTTGGTGCTTCTGACAGTTTTACAATAAGTATGTGGTTTACTCAACCCCACACCACTACCGGGACGCAGGCCATGCTTTCAAAATTCGAATCCACCGGATCTGACGGCGGCTACCAGATAGCTATGGATTCCACAGGTAAAGTAGCGGTAGGAATAGGCGACGACAACACCAACTTCCCGGAAGATTCAATAACAAGCACAGCAAGTTACCGCGACAGCAAATGGCATCACGTCGCATTGGTCAAAAACGGCTCCACCAGTATTACTTTATATGTGGACGGGGTAGTTGAAGGTACAGACGAGACACTCGCAACCACGGGTGCCCTGACAAACAATGACTTGCTTTATATCGGCCTGGCAAATGACGGGGCAACTGGCAGCTGGCTTGGCAATTTGGATGAAATCAAAATTTACCGGTATGCAAGAACGGCGGGAGAGATAGAAAATGAATTAAATTCCGCAAGTTCAACTAACACACAATTATTAAGTAAAAACGTCACAGGAAAAATAAACAACGGACTTGTCGGGCATTGGAAATTGGAGGAAACCACTACTAACTCTTGCGCTACTCTGGCACCGATGGACGCGTGCGATGAAACAGCGAACGGCTACGACGCATATTGGGACGGTGACGCAAGTTACGCGCCCGGTAAAATTGGCAACAGCATTGTACTTGATGGAACCGGCGATGCTCTCCGGGTACAACAGGAGTGGTCGAAGATCAAGATAACATTTGACAACTCCGCTTCTGCCGAGGATCTGACTGATTTCCCCGTACTTGTAAAGGTGGGGTCGTCAAGAATAAATTACACTAAAACTCAAGATTTGGGCCAGGATATAAGATTCACTGACAGTGACGGTACCACGCTACTCAGTCACGAAATAGAAAAATGGGACGAGGCGGGCGACTCTTTTGTTTGGGTAAAAGTTCCCAATATCCCTGCCGGGTCTACAACTGACTATATTTATATGTACTTTAATGATCCGGCGCTCTCAGACGGTCAAAGCCCTGAAAATGTTTGGGATAGCAGTCACGTAGGTGTCTGGCATTTAAAAGAGTCTACAGGAACAAATATTGCGGATTCGACCACAAACTCTAATAATGGCACAAAAACTTTGGAAACCCAACCCGCTTATACCGCAGACGGTGCCATTAATGGGGGGCATACTTTCGACAGCTCCAATACCACTGTAAGTATACCCAACAACGCTACTTTTAATATGGGTAACGTGATGACCCTAGAAGCATGGGTAAAGCCCACCACATGCGCTTCCAGACAAACCATCATAGGAGCAAATAACGCGTCAGGGGTCGTTCAACTTGAAATTAACAACGGTAGCTGTGCGGTAGGAACAATTGTCAACGGCATATATATATCATATACGGGCACAAATGCCCTAACAGCAGGACAGTGGAACCACATCGTTTATACCAGAAACGGCACCGGGGCAACACATAAAATTTATGTCAATGGCGTGGAAAAAACTCTGTCAACGAACGCCTCCAACAACTACACAAATCCTACCGTTGCTTTTGAGTTCGGAAGAAGAAATACAGCCGGTTCTCAGAAATTAACAGGGACCCTCGATGAAGTGAGAATGTCGGGCATCGCCAGATCCGTAGCTTGGGTAAAAGCCACTTATCTAACAGCAACCGACGTATTTAACACCTTTGGCACCGAAGAGTCTTACATCCCCGACTTCAACATCTCAGACCAGATCACAGTTTCAGGATGGTATTACCCCACAACACTAGACAACACCACAAAATTCCTGATAAGCGGCAGTGGCACTTCCAAATCCATGTATTTAAAAACAGACTCGGCAAACACCGGAAAACTTCTCTTCTCCACCAACGGAACGGATGAAGGCACTTCATCAACTGCCCTGACAATAAATAATTGGTACTACGTTACACTTACAGGAAACCCAACAGAAACCAAATTGTATATAAACGGGGCTCTTGACTCTACGGTAGAAAATACAACCGGAGTTTCGGATCTGGAAACCTTCATAATCGGAAACGACACAAACCTTTCGACCAACGGATTCATAGGCAAAGTTGATGAAGTTAAACTTTACAATACTGCCCTCAGCTTATCGGATATATCAACCACCTACACATCGCCAAAGGGTCCTGTCGCCTATTACACTTTCGACCAAAAAGACATCGGCGCTGTCTTTGATATTTCTACAAACAACTACCCCGCAACATGGAGTGGTTCGACTACAAACCGCTACGTAACAGGTAAATTCGGGAGTGCCGGTGTATTCAACGGTTCATCCGATTATGCCCAGGCTTCAGATGTTCCATTTGATTTGACAACTGACTTTCTCACTATTTGTGGACGCAAACGGAGCCGTAAACTGTCTTACCGATAACGGAACGTCCGAGACCGTAAGCAAGACGGCAGATTCTGCCGTAACTTCCTCGTCGGGCTGGGTTCATGTTTCCGCCGTGAGAGAAGGAACTTCGTGCAAAGTTTTTATAAACAGCGAAGACAAAACAGCAACCGCAGGAACACATACTACTATGACAGCCAACGACCTGAATTTAAGGCTGGGGTCAAATACTTCCGGATCCGGTTTCTTTAAGGGCTATATGGATGAGGTCAAAATCTACGATTACGCTATAACACCCAAAGCACTATTAGTAGACTATAATGCCGGTCACGCGATACCGGGCTCCCCGGTCGGGAGTGCTAAAGCGTGGTGGAAAATGGATGAAGGTTATGGGGCCACCATCCATAACACAGGTTCTTCAGGCAGCGCAAACGACGGCACTATTACCGGCGCCACATGGTCACTGGAGGGAAAATATGACCGTGCCCTGGATTTCGACGGTACATCGGATTACATAACTGTCGCCACAGGTGAGATAATTAATCAAGATACCGTTACCATAGAGGCCTGGATATATCCCACAAGCGTGACCGGAGCGCATGACTTTACCATACTCGCTCAAAACGATAACGGAGCAGGATACACAACCCACAACTTCGGTATTGCAGGTTCCACAGGAAAACTTATGTACGACAACGAACTTCCTTCCGATGGAGTACTTAGCGGAAACACTGTGCTTACGGCCAATCAATGGCAGCACGTAGCTGTTGTGAGAGATGCTGACAGCGTGACCTTTTACGTTAACGGAGCGAGTGACGGGAACGGGACGGGCGAGGCCAGAACCAGCGCAGCAAGTATAGATAATACTTTAATTGGAGCCAGGTACTATTCGGGAGCTCCCCAACATCAGTTCGCGGGAAAGCTCGACGACGTAAAAGTCTATACCGTAGCTTTGAGTGCTTCGCAGGTTGCTCAGGCTTTTAACCGTGGAAAGGCAATGGCTTTTGGTTCGTTGTCCACGGATACCGCTGGATTGCCTTTGAATTCTGCTAAGTCCGCATACTGTGTTCCGGGGGATAGTTCATCCTGTAACCCGCCTGTCGCGGACTACAGTTTCGACGAAAAACAAGGAACATCTTTGAACGATTTATCAGGAAATGGACATACAGGTACCATAACAAACGAGGGCTCGTATGGAGGAACAAACCCCAAATGGACAAATGGAAATATCGGCGGTGCCCTGGAATTCGGAAACTACGGTTACGTGGAATTTACCGACGATGAACTAATCGCGCAGGACAACATAACTGTAGAAGCATGGATCTACCCCGGAAAGGTTTCAGGTGGATCCAGCAATTTCCCAATATATGTTCAAAACAAAAATGACTCTCAGGGTGTCACCAATTTTTCACATCTTTTTGCCATCGATTATACGAATGGAAAACTTAAATACGATAACTCACCAGCTGGCGGATCTATAAACAGCAACACGGCGTTATCCGCAAACGCGTGGTATCACGTAGCCATAACCAGAAACGGAAATGCCGTAACCTTCTATCTAAACGGCAAATCCGACGGTTCCGGTACCGGTGAGACAAGAGATATTTTCACTGCCGAAACGCTGATAGGTGCAAAATATTATTGGGTTATGTATGAAGCAAACGTAGATCAGTTTATCGGTAAAATCTCCCATCTAACGGTGTATGATTACGCCCGAACACCCGGGCAAATCGCCTGGGATTACGATAGGGGCAACCCATCGTTGTGGTGGAAACTGGACGAATGCCAGGGATTAGTAGCGAATGATTCAAGTAAGCAAGGGGCTTACGACGGGGTAATAACGATCGGTGCGACTGGGACAACCGCATCCGAAGGATCCTGTTCCTCCGAACAGTCGGATGAAGCGTGGTCTATCGGATCTACAGGAGTAACAAATGCAGGTATTTATTTTGACGGTACCGACGACTATATATCCTTGGGAACCGGCCCATCAATATACGCCGTCAGCTTCTGGGTCAAACCGGCATCAACCACACAATCTATTGTAGACCTGGATGGCGGGACTCACACAATTTCCGTTTCGGGAGGAACGATATCTGCTGCCGGCTTCTCATCACCTACTGTATACGTGGATGGCTACCCTACCACAAGTCTTCCTGATACGAACTGGCACCAAATTACTGTGGTCGACACTACGCCGTTAGGTACCTCCAATATAACTTTAGGCAAAATCAACACATCGCTGTTCACGGGACAAATAGACGAGTTTAAATTGTTTTCCTACCCAATGACAGCTACGCAGGTGAGACAAAACGTCGTAAACGCAACCGCAGTTTTTAACTAAACCCGTCCTCACAACACCATTGACATCCCGCCTTTTTCTATCTAAACTACCCCTGTATAGTAGCCAAAGACAGCAAGGGCTCCCGCGCCGGGGTAACTCAGCGCAAAAAAGCTTAATTATCTTGCCGAGGTAAACCTTAATTCGTATATTTTGTGGTTTATAACTCACCGTCTTTGGTGGGTTTCTTTTTTTCGGTAGGGACCGGCATAAACAAAAACCGTCCTAACCGATAAGAAACTTTTTTAGGAGGTGTATACCAAACAAAATGAAGAAAGACACAAGAACAGGAAAAATTAAGAATGCTGAAACAGTAAAAAGCTTAAAGGAAAAGGTCGCCAAGGCTAAATCTATTGTCTTTGCCGATTACCGCGGACTGTCAGCCGGTAGCGCCAATGATCTTAGAGCAAAGTTGAAAGCGGAAAATTCCGAGATGTTGGTAATAAAAAACACCCTTCTTAAAGTCGCTCTTGAAGAAGAAAAAATCAATACAGACGACATTAAAAAGGACCTGGAAGGGCCTACGATGACTGTATTTTCGTTCGGAGACCCTATCGCGTCTATAAAGACCATATTTGAGTTCGCAAAGAAGCTGGAGCTTCCTAAGATGAAATCAGCACTAATTGAAGGGGTCTACGCCGACACGGCAAGAGTGGAAGTTATAAAAAACATACCTTCAAAAGAAATTTTGCTGGGGCAAATGGTCGGAAGTATGAAGTCACCTTTAAGTGGAATTACGAACGTTTTGGGAGGCGTGCACAGAAAATTTGTGTATGCGATTGACGCCATTGCTAAGAAAAAAGACAACTAACTAATTATTTTGTAAACCCTTGAAAGGGGGTGCGGTTTAAATATGGCAGACGAAAAAGACATAAAGTTAAGCGGAGACGCACAGAAAGTTATGGACATGGTCGAGAAAATGACAGTCCTAGAACTTAACGATCTCGTAAAAGCTCTTGAAGAAAAATTCGGAGTTACAGCATCGGCACCTATGATGATGGGAGCAATGATGCCCGCAGCCGGTAACGGT